>JAEIGA010017480.1_pt1 | contig 10929 bp, 5 predicted proteins | sample 9270691 | NCBI WGS metagenome assembly JAEIGA01 (sample SAMN17057246, study PRJNA624740) | gut metagenome | biome: biome; isolation source: fecal sample | host: Bos grunniens | place: China: Xizang | collected 2019 | reverse complement strand
TGACGAGTTGAGGGCTTTGTATGCCGAGTTGGACTTCAAGAATTTTCTTGCCGATTTGAATAATCTCGCACCGGCCGAAGACGTCAGCATACCTCAACAAGCCCCCCAAACCCAGCTTGCCAATATGGCGCGCGTGAAGGCGGGACAACAGAAAAAGGCGTCGTTGGAGGGACAAGGCTCACTCTTTGATGCTATGTTTGCGCCTGTGACACCTGTGTCGGAGTCGGTGCTCCCTGCTACGACCGATGAGGTTGGCGAGTCGGACCTTTTTGCAACCACATTTGCAACTGTTGCCAATACACCTCACAAATATACCACCATCTTTTCTGCCGACGAGTTGCGTAGAGTTGTTGCCGAGATTGCCGAGCAGCCACTCTTCTGCTTCGATCTCGAAACTACGGGCTTCGATATGTTTGGCGACCGCATCGTAGGTTTGTCGCTTGCTATTCGCGAGCACGAAGCGTGGTATGTGCCATTCGGGCACAATGCCGATGTACGACCACGCAACGATATTGAGGCGGAGTATGCCTCGATTTTGCGTCCAATCTTCGAGAGTGAGAAGATTGCCAAGGTGGGTCAGAATATGAAGTTTGACACCCTCTTCCTCCGAGCATTAGGCATAGCGGTCAAGGGTGCCAAATATGATACGATGGTTATGCACTATCTGCTCGATGCCGAGTCGCGACACGGTATGAATGCGTTGGCCGAGCGATATCTCAATTACTCTCCGATAGCTATTGAGAGCCTCATCGGTAAGGGTGCGAAACAGCTTACTATGGATATGGTGGGTGTGGAGCGCATTGCCGAGTATGCGGCCGAAGATGCCGATGTGACGTTGCAAATCTACAACCATTTGCAACCGATGTTGCAGGCCGAGCCTACACTCGAAAAACTCTATCACGACATCGAAGAGCCAATGATTGATGTCTTGGCCGATATGGAGTGGGAGGGTGTTCGCATTGATAGCGAGGCGTTGCATACCTACTCGGTTACGTTGTCGCAAAAGTTGGCAGCTATCGAGGCGGAGATTCGTGAAATATCGGGCGAGCGAGAGATAAATATCAATTCGAGTCGTCAATTGGGCGAGATGCTCTTTGCCAAGATGCGCATAACCGACAAACCTAAGATGACCAAGACCAAGCAGTTCTGCACAGACGAAGAGTACTTGCAGTCATTTGCGGGCGAACACAAGGTGGTCGATTTGATTTTGGAGTATCGCGGAGTGAAGAAACTGCTCTCAACCTATGTGGAGTCGTTGCCGCAACTTGTAAATTCGGTTACAGGTCATATTCACACCTCGTACAATCAGGCCGTTACCGCTACGGGACGACTCTCGTCGGCAAATCCGAACTTGCAGAATATACCCGTGCGCGATGACCTCGGCCGTCCTATCCGCGAGGCCTTTGTGCCGAGCGATGAGCGTCACGAATTGCTCTCTGCCGACTATTCGCAGGTGGAGTTGCGACTGATGGCCCACCTTTCGGGCGACGAGAATCTGTGCGAAGCATTCCGTGAGGGCAAGGATATCCACGCAGCGACCGCTGCCCGCATATTCAAGAAGTCCATCGAGGATGTCACCTCCGAGGAGCGTCGTCGTGCCAAGACGGCCAACTTTGGCATTATCTACGGCATCTCGGCGTTTGGTTTGAGCCAGCGATTGCGTATCCCTCGTGCCGAGGCTAAACAACTTATCGATGGCTATTTCGAATCCTATCCGAAGGTCAAAGAGTATATGGATAACGTGGTGGCAACAGCGCGCGAAAAAGGGTATGTCGAGACACTCTTTGGTCGTCGTCGCTACCTTGCCGATATCGACTCTCGCAATGCCAATGCCCGTGCTTTGGCCGAGCGAAATGCTATAAACGCCCCTATCCAGGGCACTGCGGCCGATATTATGAAGCTTGCGATGGTGGGTGTTGCTCGTCGTTTCAAGGCGGAGGGTGTCCGCTCGCGTATCACAATGCAGGTGCACGACGAAATCGTGGTCGATTTGTTGCGTTCCGAGCGCGAACAGGTCGAAAAGATTGTCCGCGAGGAGATGGAGGGTGCAGCCAAGTTGTCTATTCCACTTACAGCTGAGTGCGGCGTGGGCGAGAATTGGCTCGATGCGCACTAACAATATCTAAATTCGAACCATAAACTAACTGATATGAAGAGATTTTTTATTTTACAATGTTTGGTTGCTTTGACAACGTTGTCTTATGCACAACAACCACGAGTAGTGAATGATGATCGCACCTACTGCCACGAATTGGAAATTGGGTCGCGAAAGATTGTTTCGATTCCAAATATTGATGGTTATCTCACCTTGAAGTGCGATTTCCATATGCACACAAGCCTCGACGATGGCAGTGTATCGCCCAAGATGCGAGTACGCGAGGCGTGGTATGACGGTTTGGATGTTATTGCAATGACTCCGCACATCGGTGTACACAAGAACGAGGGTGTGCACCTCAAAGATTACAACTTGCCAAATAAGTTGGCGATAGCCGAGGGTAAGAAGGTGGGAGTCTTGGTGATTCAAAGTGCCGAGATTACTCGTAAGAAGCCTTTTGGCCATATGAACGCACTCTTCTTGAACGATTGCAATGTCTTTGACGAGAATCGTTATCTGGTGGACGAAAATGGAGTGTTGCTGCGCGATGAGAATGGAGATCGCATCCCTAACCGCGCGACCGAGATGAAGGATTTCGAGGCGGCCGAGGCGCAAGGAGCATTTATCATCTGGAACCATCCGGGATGGCCGGACAGAAAGTCGACACTCTATCCTCTGCACAAGAAGTTGATCGAGGAGAAGAGAATCCACGCCGTAGAGCTGTTCAACACCGCAGAGTGGTATCCTCGCGTGTTGGATTGGTTCGACACCTACAAATTGCCGATGGTGGCAAATACCGATGCTCACTCCATCACTGCGAATATGTACAATCGTTGCCTTCGTCCAATGACTTTGGTCTTTGCCAAGGAGCGTACTGTCGAGTCGGTGCGCGAGGCGATGTTTGCGGGTCGTATGTTGGCCCTCTTTGGCAATAAGTTGGCGGGCGATGCCGAGCTTATCAAGCAGTTGGTGAAGAGCTCGTTGCAGGTGCGGGTTATCGACGAGGCAAAGGGTACTATCGAGGTTACCAATATCTCCGATATTGAGTTCGAGGCAACCTTTGGTGCATCGCAGAAGTATGTGGCATTTTTCCCTCGTACAGCGAGGATTGTCAAAATACCTCAGGGCACGGAGCTCGACTTTTTTAACTGCCTTGCAGGTCGTAAGAGCGTAAAAATAGCTCTCTGGTAAGAGGGTATAAAACAGATATTTGGTCGTGAGTCGTTTTGCTGACATAGTGTTACCTTTGGCGCAACCCGCCTATACCTTCGCCGTAGGCAAGGGTATGGAGGTGCGTGTGGGCGATGCTGTGGCTGTTCAGTTCGGCAAGAGTTCGGTCTATACGGGTATCGTATGGCGACTGCACGACACCCCTCCTGCAAAGGGAGAAGCAAAGCCTATCTTGCAGGTGTTGTACGATAAACCTCTGCTTTCGGAGTTGCAGATGCGCTTTTGGGAGTGGATAGCCGACTACTACATCTGTTCGGTTGGCGAGGTTATGCGTGTGGCGTTGCCTTCGATTATCAAGGCTAAGGCGCGATGCGAAGCCGAATTTGAGCCCTACGTTCCAAAACGCGAAACAACGGTCAAACTTGTTGCCGCGGCCTTTTCCGATGAGGTGCGAGCCAAGATGGAGCGTCGTGCGCCAAAGCGATACGAGGCGTTATGCGAAATCGAGAGGGCGGGAGGAGTTCTGCCGCGCTATGCGGTAGAGCTCGATGCCACGGCACTAAAAGCGCTGGTCAAGGCCGGATTGGTGGAGATGGGTGAGCGCGACTACAAACTTGATAGCGAATGGAGCAAAATGCTTCTTCCGAAACTCTCGTCGGCACAAGCGAAGGCTCTCGACGATATCCGTAGCGGATTGAGCGATAAGAGAGTAGCGTTGCTGCACGGAGTGACAAGTTCGGGCAAAACGGAGATATATACCCATCTTATCGAGGAGCGGCTCGCGCGTGGTGAGGATGTCTTGTTCCTTGTGCCCGAAATTTCGCTTACTACACAGTTGGTAGAGCGTATGCGGTCGCTCTTTGGCGAGAGTGTTACAGTCTACCACTCGAAACTTACCCCTCAGCAGCGCACAAAGTTGTATACCGATATGCTCTCGTCAGAGAGTGGTAATTTTGTGGTAGGAGCGCGTTCGGCGTTGTTCCTACCATACAAAAAGTTAGGCTTGGTGGTTGTGGACGAGGAGCACGATTCGAGCTACAAGCAGACGGAGCCCAACCCTCGCTACAATGGTCGCGATGCAGCGGTGGTGTTGGCATCGTTGTACGATGCAAAGTGCGTTATGGGTAGCGCAACACCTTCGCTCGAAAGCTATACCAACTATCTGTCGGGCAAGTATGCCTATGCGCTTTTGACCGAGCGATATGGTGGGGTAGAGATGCCCGATATAGTGATTTCGGACACGGTACGCAATGTCAAGCGCAACGAGCGTAAACTGCACTTTAACAAGGAGTTACTTGATGGCATAGCCGATCGTTTGGAACGTAACGAGCAGGTCATACTCTTTCAAAACAGACGCGGCTATTCGCCATATATGGAGTGTCCGTCGTGCGGATGGTCGGCGCGATGTCCACACTGCAACGTGACACTTTCGGTCCATCAGCAGAAGGGGCGAATGGTGTGTCACTATTGCGGCTACAATGAGCCGATAGTGCGATATTGTCCGAACTGCAAGACTACGGAGTTGAAGGCGATGGGCTTCGGTACGGAGCGTGTCGAGGAGGCGGTATCGCAACTCTTTCCTGAGGCGAGAGTTTTGCGCCTCGATGGCGATACTGCAACGTCGGGTACCGCCTATAACCGTATTATTGGGGCCTTTGCCCGTCACGAAGCCGATATATTGGTGGGTACGCAGATCGTATCGAAGGGGTTAGACTTTGCCGATGTGACGCTTATAGGTATCCTCAATGGCGACAACCTACTCGCTTCGCCCGATTTTAGAGCGGAGGAGAGGGCTTGGCAGCTGCTGATGCAGGTTGCAGGACGTGCAGGCCGTCGCGACAAGCGGGGTGAGGTAATTATCCAGACGGCAGAGCCCGAACATTCGGTATATTCGCTGATTGGCGATTACGAGCGCGTAACAACGAAGCTACTTGCCGAGCGCAAGCAGTTTAGATATCCTCCGTTTGTCAGAATGGTGAAGATAATGATGCGGAGTAGCAATAAGAGTTTGCTTGTAGATTCATCTTTACGATTTGGAGAGCAGTTGCGTAACCGATTTGGTCGCAGAGTGTTAGGCCCTGTTTCGCCACTTATTGACAGAGTGCGCGGAGAGTATCGTGTGGAACTGATGTTGAAGGTTGAGGTTGAATCCTCCTTCTCGCGTGCGCGGGCTATTCTGCGCGAGGAGATAGCAAAGTTGCGAAGCGACAAGGAGTGTCGAAACGTAGTTATTATTTGCGATGTCGATGTTATGTGATATTTCGGGCGTAGTGCTCGATGTAGCGTCGCTTGTTTTGCCTCGTACCTGCCTTGCGTGTGGCAGAGTGTTGTTGGAGAATGAGGGAAGCATCTGTCTGTCGTGTAGCTACAATCTGCCCTTGACAGGTTTTGCTAAACAGAAGGATAACCCCGTGAAGCTTCTTTTCGAGAATTTGATACCTATCGAGTCGGCTACCGCAATGTATTGGTACATAGGTGGTACCGAATGGCAGAGCATAGTTCACAACTTCAAGTACTATGGCCGTTGGTTCTTTGCACAGAAGATGGGTGAATGGCTGGGCGAGGAGTTGCGAGATAGTGGCAACTTCGACGAGGTGGATGTTATCGTTCCAATACCGTTGCACTATCGACGTCGTATGCGCCGAGGCTACAATCAGTCCGAACAGTTGGCTTTGGGGGTGGGACGCAAGATGGGTGTGGAGTGCGACTTCCGTGCCGTTTGTCGCAATATGTACAACGACAGTCAGACTCTGAAAAGCCGAGCCGAACGATGGGATAATGTGGCGGAGATTTTCGAGGTGCGACACGCGAAGAGGTTGCGCGGCCGCCATATCCTATTGATCGACGATGTGTTGACAACCGGAGCGACGGTGTTGTCGTGTGCATCGGCCATAATCAAGGCGTGCGAAGGTGATGTTCGAATCAGTGTTGCATCGTTGGCAGTATCGCGACGAATTGTGGAGAGGTGATAGAGTTTTCAAAAAGATATAAACAGCGCAGAGCGGTGTGGCGTGCCGATTACGATTCTGCAAAGAGTGTTATAAACAGAGTTTTCAACAGGCGCGTATGCGTATGTGTTGTGCGAGTGGCAAAAAAAGGCTACTTTTGTGAGATAATCAATTGAAAAGATGGCAAAGGATTTCAACAATAGCAAAAATAGTGGTGCTTTCGCAGAGTTAGCACCGGAGGTTCTGGCGACAGTTCCACCGCAGGCGGTCGAGCTCGAAGAGGCTGTACTCGGCGCATTGATGCTCGAATCGGATAAGATTACCGAGGTGCAGGAGTACCTCACCGAAGCCTCATTCTACAAGGAGGAGCACCGCCTTATCTATCGTGTAATGAACGAGTTGGCGTTGGCACAGCAGCCTATCGACCTCTTTACGGTTACCAATCAGCTCAAATCCAAACGTGAGTTGAAGAAGGTGGGCGGAGCCAACTACCTCGCGCAGCTCACCCAGCGTGTAGGTACCGCTGCAAATATCGAATTCCACTCGCGAATTATCACGCAGAAGCATATTCAGCGCGAGTTGATTCGTGCATCGACCGAAATTCAGCGCCAATCATACGATAGCACTATCGATGTAAACGATCTTATCGGTTTTGCCGAGGGCGAGGTGTTGAAGATTACCGAGGGATATGTAAAGCGTTCGGTACAGACCGCAAGCGACATCCTTCGTGCCACCATCCGACAGATTGAAAAGGCGGCCGAGAACGACTCGCGTTATAGCGGAGTCTGCACAGGTTTTACCGATCTGGATAATATCACGCTCGGTTGGCAGCCGTCCGACCTTATCATCATTGCAGCACGTCCTGCAATGGGTAAGACCGCCTTCACCCTTACGATGGCGCGAAATATGGCAGTCGACTACGATGCCCCTGTGGCATTCTTCTCATTGGAGATGTCCTCGGTGCAGCTGATGACACGTTTGGTGTGCGCCGAGACGGGTATTAGCGGTCAGACTATTCGTAGTGGTAAACTCACTCCGTCGGAGTGGAAGACCCTCGAAACAAATACCAAAGTGCTGGGTATGGCGCCACTCTATATCGACGACACTCCCGCCTTGTCTATCTTTGAGTTCCGCTCTAAGGTGCGACGCTTGAAGGCCAACAATGGCATCAAAATCATTATGGTCGACTACTTGCAGCTGATGACGGCGGCAGGTCACGGCGACAAAGGTAATCGTGAGCAGGAGGTGGCATTCATCTCGCGCTCGTTGAAGGGAATTGCCAAGGAGTTGAACGTGCCTATTATTGCCCTTTCGCAGTTGAGTCGTGCCACCGAGTCGCGTGGAGGATCCAAGCGTCCGCAGCTGAGCGACCTTCGTGAGTCGGGAGCTATCGAGCAGGATGCCGACCTTGTAGCATTTATTCACCGTCCGGAGTACTACGGATTTACATCGCAGGCGGGCGAGGAGCCGGTTGAGGGATTGGCAGAGTTTATCATCGCCAAGCACCGTAATGGCTCGGTTGAGGATGTGAAGATGCGCTTTATCAAGGAGCAGGCCAAGTTTACCAATTGGGATCAGATAAATACGGGTATGAATTCGGGAGCTCCGTTCGACCAATACGAGGAGATTGAGAGTGCTCCATTCCAGTCGTCGGCATCGGTGTTGCAGAGTGCAACTAACGACGAGTTTGCCCCATTTTAGAGTGTAAAAAAACTAACCATAATGAGAAAATTGTATTTTGCAGCTGTTCTGGCTCTCCTCCTTATAGGTTGCCAATCGGAGGTAGCATTAGAGAATGAGTATACGAAAACGTTAACTGTTTCGATACCTCAGACACGTACAACATTGGGTGATAAGGTTGCAGATGTCTATCCCGTATATTGGAGCGAGGGCGATAGAATTTCAGCCAATGGAGTAGAGTCGTTCGACGCAGATATTGATGCCGAAAATCCGAGTAAGGCGCAGTTTGCGTTTGCATCGGAGGTGAAATATCCGCTTAATATCCTCTATCCTTCGGGCTCGAAAGTGACGTTTGCGGCCGACCAAAGCTATGCCGAGGGCACATTTGCCGAGGGTAGTGCTCCTATGTGTGCCTACGTTGCGCAGAAGGGTATGAATGTGGAGTTGCGCCACCTTGCAGGTGTTGTTCGCTTTCCGGTTAAGGCGTGCCAGGAGGGGTTGACCTTGAAGAAGATTGTCATCACGGCGAAAGAGGCAAATCTGGCCGGTGAGTTTGCGGTTAACTACCAAAATGGAACACTCACTCCGACCGAAAATGGTGTGAAATCTATAACCTACACAACCAATCTACCACTCTCGACCTCTTCGGAGAGCGTTTTCTACATCTCGATTCCGGCTGTTGATTTGGGCAGTTGCAAGGTAGAGTTTGTCGATTCGTCGGACGACAAGATGGTTGCGCAGTGGAGCGCCAATAGGGTGAGAGGTGGTGTTGTGCGCGAGTTCAAGACCATCATCTACAAGCCGAACAGCGTCTATACGTTGATGGGCTATGGTGTCGAGGAGGATGTTTTTTGCAGCAAAAATAGTTGCGGATTTGTGAACGATACAAGCGGCAATCCTCTTGCCGGAGTCGTTGTTTCGGATGGATTAAATTGCGTAACAAGCGACAAGAACGGCTTCTATGAGATAGATGTCGACTTCGAGAGGGCAAGACATCTCTTTGTTTCGATTCCTGCCGGTTATAAGGCCTTGCCTAATGGGTATGGAATGCCCCTCTTCTATCACGCTATAACTGATGGCGAGCGTGCGGCTCAGGAGTGCAAAGCAAACTTCGTTTTGCAACCTATCACAGGCGATGCCAATCGTTATACGATGTTCATTGGAGCCGATCCGCAGCCTCGTGCTAAGACCTCATCGTACGACCGATTTGCGTTCCACTCGTTGGATATATGCGAGAACTTCTATCTCGATTTGAAGGAGTCGAGAGCGAAGATTACCGATCGCGAGGTGTACGGCTTGATGTTGGGCGATATCGTTCACGAGAATATGTCGCTCTACCCATCCTACACCGCAGGTATTCGCAAGTCGGGAGTTCAGGTGTTCAATGTTATCGGCAATCACGACCACGACTATACGGCGACGACCGAGAGAGATGGTGCGCGAGTTTTTGAGTCCTATTTTGGCCCATCCTACTACTCGGTAAACCTCGGTAAAATTCACGTTGTAGTGCTGGATAACCTCATTATGAAGGAGGAAGGCGGCAAACTCTCGAAGTCGGGATATTCGCATGGCTTGACCGATGAGCAGTGGCAGTGGTTGCAGAACGATTTGAGTTTTGTTGATACGAATACCACCATCTTCGTAGCAACTCACGCTCCGATGTTCAAGACAAAGTCTTTGGGCGACTACGCAACCAGCACGAATACAAAACACGGCGCAGATTACGCAGCCATCTTTGCCAAGTACAAGAAGGTTCACGCGTGGGCAGGTCATACACACGTGACATTTAACTACAATTACGACGCATCTTCGAATCTCAAAAATGTGGAGGTGCACACTGTGGCACGCTCTACTGGCGAACTCTGGACCAACGAGTACACTGTATCGGGAACACCACGAGGATATACCATCGTAGAGGTTGATGGCGACAATGTGTCGTGGAAATTCAAGCCTACAATCTATCAGGCCGAATATATTGCCGGCAACTACTCCTACACGCAGGGGGCTCCGGCCTACACCTATCGCGATTGGGACTTTGTGGATGGTGTTGCCAAGATGAGAGATACGGGTAAGACACTCGACGACAGCTATCAGATGCACGGCTTCGCGCCAGGCGTGAACGAGGAGGGATATGTCTACCTCGATATCTATTTATGGGACGATAAGTGGGGTACTCCAAAGTACAACGGTGTGGAGATGCAACACATCTCATATACCAACTCCTTGGCCTATAATATGGCCTGGAAGGAGACCCGACAATTCTACGCCACCTACTGCTCTACCCTGTCGAACACTAGCGACTATGTAGCTGCTGCAGCATTGGGTAAACACAATACCCATCACACCCTGTTCCGTGCTCCTGAGAATAGAACTACGGGTTCTGGAACCTTTACCGTTACAGACCGCTTCGGAAATAACTATTCGCGAACCATAAGTTGGTAGGATGAAAAGATTTGGCCTCATATTTTTTGTTGCCTCACTCCTCTTGGTGGCTTGCCAAACAGATAGGGCCGCCGAGAGCGAGGGTACGAACTCTATTCACCTTTCGCTTCCGCAGACTCGCACCTCGTTGGGCGAGAAGGTGGGCGAGGTCTATCCGGTATATTGGAGTGAGGGTGATAAGATATCGGTCAATGGCGTTGAGTCGTCGGAGGCTCTTATCGACGAGAACAACCCAAGTCGAGCGCAATTCTCGTTCCCTTCGGTAGTGAACTATCCGCTCAATATCCTCTATCCGTCAGGCTCAAAGGTGACATTTGCTGCCGAGCAGAGCTACACCGAAGGTTCGTTTGCCGAGGGTAGCGCACCGATGTGTGGCTATGTGGCAAGTGCCGACGAGGCTATAACGATGCGACATCTTGCAGGCGTATTGCGCTTTGCGGTGAGGGCGGATAAAGGTGTGATGCTCGACAAGATTGTCATCACATCGAGCAATGCCATTGCGGGCGAGTTTGATGTCGATTGCAAGAGTGGCACGCTGACACAAACAGCCGATGTCGGCAATGTGGTGACCTACGACCTCCCCGACAACTTTGC
>JAEIGA010017479.1_pt1 | contig 10930 bp, 12 predicted proteins | sample 9270691 | NCBI WGS metagenome assembly JAEIGA01 (sample SAMN17057246, study PRJNA624740) | gut metagenome | biome: biome; isolation source: fecal sample | host: Bos grunniens | place: China: Xizang | collected 2019 | reverse complement strand
TAAATTAACCCCCGCAGAGCTTGAGCAATTTAAAGTGCTTTACATAATAGTTGCGGGCTTTAATTTAATTTCATTTCCACTTTCCCCATTAAACGGTATACTTAATGCATACGAAAAATTTATACAATTAAAATTGTGCGAGCTATTCAATAAGGTTTCTACCGTTTGTTTTGTTGTCGCAGTTCTATATTTTTCAAACAGCGTTACGCTTGTTGTTGCAGCAAATGTTGCCAGCGGAATTTTAACGCTATTAATTAAATGGATTATAGTAAAAAGCAGGGTACCGCTACGTGTTGATTTTCGTTCGGGCGAAAATTCCACCTATAAAACCCTTTTTGGATTTACTGCATGGACTGCCGTTACAGGCCTTATGCAGCGATTCACACATAGCTTTGCACCGTCGGTGCTTGGCATGACGGCAAGTGCCGTTGAAATTGCGATATATTCACCCGCCGTGGTACTTGAGGGATATTATTATACTATAGCGGTTGCGGTAAACGGCCTGTTTTTGCCCCGTGTTTCACGCTTTATTGCCGAAAAAAAAGAAGAAGAAATACTTAAATTGATGATAAAGGTTGGCAAGTATCAAATAGTGGTGCTAGGTCTTATCTTTATCGGTTTTTTATGTGTCGGTCAAGATTTTATGACGCTTTGGATGGGACCTGAATATGCTAAAACCTATTACTGCGCATTAATTATTCTATTCCCGACTCTGATTTCTTCTACACAGCAGATAGCAGACACAACCGTTATTGCAAAAAATTTAGTAAAGTACCAAGCAAGATGTATGATAATAACAGGTGTGGCAGGACTAGCTATATCCTACGTGCTATCAATGTATATAGGTGCGATTGGTGTATGTATAGGTACAGCCGTTACAACAATCGCAAATACGATATATATGAATACTGTTTATTATAGAAAAGCCGGAATTAACGTTTTTGAGTTTTATAAGAAGGTTTATTTTAAGGCAGTTCCGTGCTATGTAATTGTAGCAATATTAGGTTTAATCGTTGCAAGATTTATAACAGTTTCGGGCTGGACGGGACTTATAATAAAAGCAGCCATTGTCTGTGCGATTTATTTAACGGTGTTTGGTACAATATACGTTACGCGCCAAGAAATAAAAGGGATTCTATTTCGATTAAAAATTATAAAATAAACAGTATATAATAAAGAGTTGCTTATGATAAACCATAAAAAAGCGTTGCTTGTATTGGGTGTGGCAATTTATATTTTAGGTTCTAACTTATTTAAGTTTGATAACTTTGAATATTTTAAAATCGTTATTAAAGAAGGAAAGAAATAATGGAAACAGTTGTTTTGCAACAGGTACAAAAAGAAGAATTTGTTGAATTTTTATATGAAGTAGATTCGCTTTTCCCAATACCGCTTAGCCAAAAGACAAATATTCAACAATTAGCAGAAAAACTTCTTGAAAAGGGAACTGTGTTAGCGATTATTGAAAAAGAAAAAATTGTTGGGGCCGTTGGAATGTATGCCAATGATGTAGTTACCAAAACGGCATATATGTCGGTGCTGGCGGTTGTGCCTGCTTTTTCCGGTAAAGGAATTGCCACAAAAATAATTACCGACGCTTTTTATCACGCACGAAATGCAGGGATGGAAAAAGTTTATCTCTACACCCATAAAACTAATGCTGGCGCAATAGCTTTGTATAAAAAATTGGGTTTTAGTGCGCAGGAAGACCCGTGTAGGCCCAATGATATATTGTTTGAAAGGAAATTGTAAAGTGAATATTTTACTTGCGTCGGTAGGCAGACGCACATATCTTGTTGAATATTTCAAGCAAGCCTTAGGGGAAAGCGGACAAGTTTTCGTTGCAAATTCATCCGAACAGACCACGGCGTTTTCATACGCGGATAAAAGCGTTGTAACACCACTAATTTATGATGAAACATACATTCCATTTTTGCTTTCATATTGCAAAGAAAACAAAATCGACGCAATAATATCCCTTTTTGATATAGATTTACCCATCCTTTCAAAAAACAGAGATAAGTTTGAAAATATAGGAGTAAAACTTATTGTTTCTGATTATGAATTCGTATCGGTCTGCAACGACAAATGGAAAAGCTACCTATATTTAAAAGATAAGGGCTTTAACGTGGGTAAAACGTATATAAACATTAATAATGTTTTATTGGCGTTGGATAATGGAGAGTTGACTTTTCCAATAATCATCAAACCTCGCTTTGGTATGGGTTCAATCGGTGTGCAAATAGCGGAAGATAAAGAAGAACTGTTCTATATGAACCGAAAATGCCAAAAGAGAATAGAAGAGTCTTATTTAAAGTACGAGTCGGCCGAAGAAGAAAACAGTATAATTTATCAAGAGATGCTAAATGGTCAAGAATACGGCGTTGATATAATAAATAACCTTAAAGGGGAAAATGTAGCCGCAGTAGTTAAAAAGAAGGTCGCGATGAGAGCAGGAGAAACCGATATATCAGAGACGGTAGATGAACCGAAGCTAAAAAATGAAGCAGTAAGACTGGGAAAATTAACAGGACACATTGCAAACCTTGATAGTGACTGGTTTATGGTGGATGGTGTTCCGTATATTCTTGAAATGAACGCGAGGTTCGGCGGAGGTTATCCTTTTTCACATGCAGCAGGAATAAATTTACCTTTAGCTATTGTTAAGTGGCTTAAAAACGAGAAGGTTGATAATAATATTTTTTCCTATGAAACAGGAGTTAAAGCTGCGAAAGAAATACAGATTAAAATATTAAAGTAGGTGCTTTAAATGAGTATCAACCCAGCATTCTATAAAAGCAGTAAAAAAACTAAAGGCGAAAGAAGGATTAAAGTAAATGGTCAAATCAACCGAAATAGAGGAAGTAAAAATTATACACCCCAAAGTTTTTAAGGACGAAAGGGGCTTTTTCTATGAGAGTTTTAATATAAACTCTTTACAAAATGAGGGCATAAACTTTATTCCCGTTCAACAGAATTGCGCTTTTTCAATAAAAAAAGGCACAATACGAGGTCTGCATTTTCAAAACAACCCTATGGCACAGGCTAAACTTGTTAGGTGCACGGTTGGTCGCGTTATGGATTATGCGGTTGATTTGAGAAAAGATTCGCCAACCTACCTTAAACACGTAAAGGTTGAACTTTCTGCCGAAAACAAAAGACAGTTGTATATTCCTCGTGGCTTTGCGCATGGTGTTATATCGCTTGAAGATAATTCGACGATTGAATATTTTGCCGACAATCCGTATAGCCCCGAAACTGATAGGTCGATAAGATACGATGATCCGTCAATAAACATAAAGTGGGATATCCACGAATTAATATTGTCTGAAAAGGATAAAAATGCACCCTTTGCAGAGAATTCGGATTGCAATTTTTAATATTTTTTAGGAGAATCGACTATGGAAAACAAAAGAATTAACGTAACACGTTCATCAATGCCTTCATACGAGGAGTATTGCGAGGAAATTAAAGAATTGTGGGAAAGCCGTTGGCTTTCTAATGCAGGCGCAAAGCATAAGGAATTTGAAAAGCAGCTGCAAGACTATTTAGACGTACCTTATTTGACGCTATTTGCAAATGGACACGTAGGTCTTGAGGTGGCAATTGACGCTTTTGACCTTAAGGGCGAAGTTATTACAACACCTTACACGCATTGTTCAACAACTCACTCTATCGTTAGAAATGGTCTTACCCCTGTTTTTTGCGATGTTAATGACCGAGATTTTACAATAGATGCAGACCAGATAGAAAAATACATAACCGACAAGACCTGTGCAATAGTTGCAACACATGTTTACGGATATATCTGCGACGTAGAAAAAATAGAAAAAATTGCCAACAAGTATAATTTAAAGGTTATTTATGATGCTGCGCACGCTTTTGGCGTTACTGTTAACGGTAAGGGCATTGCAAACTATGGTGATGCTTCAATGTTTAGTTGCCATGCCACAAAGGTTTTCCACACAATAGAGGGTGGTATTACTGCTTTTAAGGACAAAGAAATTCTTGATAAGACAAACACCCTTATCAACTTCGGTTTTGTTAGTCACGAAGAGGTTGATTACGTTAGCACAAACGCACGTATGAATGAATTTGAGGCCGCTATGGGCATTTGCAATTTAAGACATATAGATAATGAAATTTCAAAGCGTCAAAAGGCTGCCGAAAGATTTGTTGAGAGATTAAGCGGCGTTGAAGGAATTAGGTTGATTGCACCGCAAGAGGGTGTTCGTCAAAATTATTCTTATTTCCCTGTGTTCTTTGATGGATATAAGTTAAACCGCGATGAAGTGCAGGCAAGACTTGCTGAAGAAAATATTTTCGCAAGAAAGTATTTCTATCCACTTACAAGTGAACTTGCTTGTTATAAAGAAGCTTATGGTGCTTCGGTAAAAAATACACCGGTAGCTAAGAAGGCGTCAGACTGTGTATTAACACTTCCTATGTATGCTGATTTAACGGTAGAAGAAGTAGATAAAATTTGCGATATAATTTTAAAATAAACGAGGTGCCAATATGAAAGGTATCATTTTAGCCGGTGGTTCCGGCACACGACTTTATCCGCTTACCAAGGTAACGTCTAAGCAACTGCTTCCCGTATACGATAAGCCGATGATTTATTATCCGCTATCAACGCTTATGCTTGCGGGTATTCGTGACATTTTAATAATTTCAACACCCGTCGATACACCTCGTTTTGAGGCTTTGCTTGGTGACGGAAGTCAGTTTGGTATTAAACTATCTTATGCCGTTCAGCCGTCACCCGACGGACTCGCACAAGCCTTTTTAATTGGCGAGGAATTTATTGGTGACGAGCCTTGCGCTATGGTGCTTGGCGATAATATTTTCTACGGCGGTTGGTTTAGAAAAAACCTGAGTGAAGCTGTAAAAAATGCTGAAAACGGCATAGCCACCGTATTTGGTTATTACGTACCTGACCCCGAGAGATTTGGTGTTGTTGAGTTTGATGCCGATAAAAAGGTAATTTCGCTTGAAGAAAAACCCAAGAACCCTAAGAGCAATTACTGCGTAACAGGTCTTTACTTTTATGATAAGCGCGTTGTGGAGCTTGCCAAAAAGGTTAAGCCTTCGGCACGCGGGGAACTTGAAATCACCGACCTTAACAAACTTTATTTAGAAGATAACAGCTTGGCGGTGCAGATTCTTGGAAGAGGTTTTGCCTGGATGGACACCGGCACAATGGATAGCCTTATGGATGCTGCAACCTTTGTTCAGACGGTGCAGAATAGACAAGGTGTTGTAATTTCGGCACCCGAGGAAATCGCTTACCACGCCAAGTGGATAGATAAAGAGCAACTTAAAAAGGCGGCAAAACTTTATGGTAAATCGCCCTATGGGGCACATTTGCGCCGTGTTGCCGAAGATAAAATTTTATACTAATTAAAGGGAGAAAATTATGACGGTATTAGTAACAGGTGGCGCCGGATTTATCGGCGGTAACTTTGTTTATCACATGTTAGGCGCACATTCCGATTATAAAATCGTGTGTGTTGACTGTCTTACATACGCGGGAAATATGTCTACATTAAAAGTGGCTATGGAAAACAAAAATTTTGTTTTCTACAAGACCGATATATGCGACCGAGAGGCTATTTACAAGATTTTTGAAGATGAAAAGCCCGACGTTGTGGTAAACTTTGCGGCCGAGAGCCACGTTGACCGCTCGATTGAAAATCCCGAGATTTTCTTAAAGACAAATATTTTGGGCACACAGGTTATGATGGATGCCTGCCGCAAATACGGAAATATTCGTTATCATCAGGTATCTACCGATGAGGTTTACGGCGACCTGCCGCTTGACCGTCCCGACCTGTTCTTTACCGAGCAGACTCCCATACACACCTCGTCACCATACAGTAGTTCAAAAGCGGGTGCCGATTTGTTGGTTCTTGCATATCACAGAACCTACGGATTGCCCGTTACAATAAGCCGTTGTTCAAATAACTACGGTCCATATCATTTCCCGGAAAAACTGATACCGTTAATGATTGCCAATGCTCTTGCCGACAAGCCGTTGCCCGTTTACGGCAAGGGCGAGAACGTACGTGACTGGTTGTACGTAGAGGACCACTGCAAAGCCATTGACCTAATAATTCACAAGGGTAAAATCGGTGAAGTTTACAACGTAGGCGGCCATAATGAAATGGCGAATATCGATATTGTAAAACTTATATGTCAAAAGCTCGGCAAGAGTGAAGATTTAATCACCTACGTAGCCGACCGTAAGGGACACGATCTTCGTTATGCGATAGACCCAACCAAAATTCATACCGAGCTTGGTTGGTTGCCAGAGACAAAATTTGCCGATGGCATAGAAAAGACTATTGAATGGTATTTGAACAATAAAGAATGGTGGCAGACCATTATTAGCGGCGAATACCGTGACTATTACGAAAAAATGTACGGAAACAGATAGGAGAAAACAAAATGTCAGTATTTAAAGATAAAACCTTACTTATTACAGGAGGCACCGGTTCTTTCGGTAATGCCGTACTTAACAGATTTTTACAGACCGATATAGGAGAAATCCGTGTTTTCTCGAGAGATGAGAAAAAACAGGACGATATGCGCCACGAGTTTCAGGCCAAGATGCCCGAAGTTGCCGGTAAAATTAAATTCTTTATCGGCGACGTTCGTGATTTAGCATCGGTTAAAAATGCTATGCACGGTGTTGACTATATCTTCCACGCTGCTGCATTAAAACAGGTTCCGTCTTGCGAATTCTTCCCCATTGAAGCGGTAAAAACAAACGTACTTGGTACCGAAAACGTGCTTACAGCCGCTATTGATGCGGGTGTTAAAAGGGTTATATGCCTTTCAACCGATAAGGCGGCTTACCCCGTAAACGCAATGGGTACCTCAAAGGCTATGATGGAGAAGGTTATCGTTGCAAAATCTCGTACCGTAAAACCCGAGGACACAACCATTTGCTGTACCCGTTACGGCAACGTTATGTGCTCACGTGGTAGCGTTATTCCACTTTGGATTGAGCAGATTAAAAAGGGTGAACCCATCACCGTTACCGAGCCGAATATGACACGCTTTATCATGTCACTTGAAGAAGCGGTTGATTTGGTTCTCTTTGCATTTGAGAATGCTGAGGGCGGCGAAATATTTGTACAAAAGGCACCGGCTTGTACCATTGGTGTTTTAGCCGAGGCTGTTAAAGAATTGTTTAATTCAAAGGACGATATAAGGGTTATCGGTATTCGTCACGGCGAAAAAATGTATGAGACACTTCTCACAAACGAAGAATGTGCCAATGCAACCGATATGGGCGACTTCTACCGTGTGCCTTGCGATAAGCGTGACCTAAACTATGATAAATACTTTAAGGACGGCGATAAAGAGCGTAATCCTCTTACCGAGTTTAACTCAAATAATACCGATCTGCTTACTGTAGAACAGGTTAAGGAAAAACTATTAACTTTGCAGTATATTCGTGATGAAGTTGCCGCTTGGAAGGAAAAATAATGTTAAATGAAAAAGACCGCACTGTGCTTAAACTTATAAAGAGTGCTCTGACAGGTGAATGTTATGACCTGCCCGAGAATTTTAGCATTGCCGAATATATGGATTTCGCATCATACAGACAGATTGATGCACTCATATATTACGGTGCGGTTAATTGCGGTCTAAATTCAAGGGACCCACAGGTGCGTCCTGCTTTTAAGCGGGTTTGTGCGGGCGTTTTCGTTGATGAGATGCAGCAAAAAGCACTTGAAAAGATTTTTGCTGAGTTCAACAAAAACGACATTGATTATCTGCCGTTAAAGGGTATTAATATTAAAAAGATGTATCCTAAAAGTGATATGCGTGCAATGAGCGATGCGGATATCCTTATAAGGCAAGAGCAATATGAAAAAGTTCCTGCAGTAATGGAGGAATTGGGATATCGTTTTGTTACCGAGAGCGACCACGAGTATATTTGGGAAAGTTCCGCGATTGTGGTTGAACTCCACAAAAGCCTTATACCAACATACGACAAAAAATTATATGAATTTTTTAAAGACGTGTGGGGCATGGCGGTTAAAGGTGAGAGTAACCTTTATAAACTTACAAAAGAAGATGAATTCATACACGTCTTCACCCATTTTGCCAAGCATTACCGAGCAGGCGGTATAGGTGTAAAGCATTTGGCTGACCTGTACGTATTTAAGGTTGCTAAAGCGGGCGTTAACGAAAAGTATATAGAAAAGTCATTGGAAAGCATGGGGCTTTTAGTATTTTATAAAAACGTGTGTGATGCCATTTCGCTTGCTTTCGAGGGAAAGCGCAGCACGCAACAAGCCGAATTTATTTTAAAAACGGTGCTTAATAACGGCACATATGGTTTACCCGAGAAAAAGATTATATGGGCAAACGTTATGAATAAAAATTCAAGATGGAGACGTATAATTCATCTTATTTTCCCGTCGCGCAAAAACTTACGGCAGAAATACCCTATACTTAAAAAGTGGGGGATATTATTGCCTGTTATTTGGGTTGTCAGAATTTTCGATACACTGTTGTTTAACAGATATAAAATAACAAATCAACAACAAAATATAGCCTATGCTACGGCAGAGCGTACCGAGGACTACGTAAAGGCGCTAGAGTTTGTAGGCTTTGATCTTTCGGAGGTGTAAAATGAATATACTCATAACGGGTGCTGCAGGTTTTGTGGGTAAAAATCTTTATGCAGCCCTTAAAAATATTTCCGACGGCAAAGATAGAACGCGCCCCAACCTTACCATTGATGAAATTTATGCGTACGATATTGATTCCTCTGTCGAACAGTTGGATGAATATTGCAAAAACGCCGATTTTGTTTTTAATATGGCAGGAGTGAATCGTCCGCAAAACAATGAAGAGTTTATGCAGGGTAATTTCGGATTTGCATCTACGCTTCTTAACACCCTTCAAAAGCACGGCAATAAATGTCCCGTAGTTTTGTCAAGTTCAATTCAGGCTACCTTAATAGGCAGATACGATTCGGACTATGGTCGAAGCAAAAAAGCGGGCGAAGAACTGTTTTTTGATTATGCGGCAAAGACGGGTGCAAAGGTGCTCGTTTACCGTTTCCCTAATCTTTTTGGTAAATGGTGCAGACCTAACTATAACAGCGCGGTGGCTACCTTCTGTTACAACACCGCTAATGATTTAGAAATCACGGTTAATGACCGAAATATTGGTCTTGAACTTTTATATATTGATGATTTAGTTGATGAAATGCTTGACGCGTTGGAGAATAAAGAGCATCATTGCGAATTTGACGGCATAAATACAGTGTTAACTGCAGACGGCAAATATTGTGCCGCGCCCATTACACATAAGGTGACCTTGGGTGAAATAGCGGATTTGCTTGAGAACTTTAAAAACCAACCGCAAACACTTATAATGCCCGAAATACCAAAAAACAGTTTTGCTAAAAAACTTTATTCAACCTATCTTTCTTACTTACCCGAAAGTAAGGTTGCGTTTGACCTTAAAATGAACGTTGATGAGCGCGGCAGTTTTACAGAACTATTAAAAACTGCCAACTGCGGTCAGTTTAGCGTTAACGTTTCAAAACCCGGCATTACAAAGGGGCAACATTGGCATAATACCAAATGGGAATTCTTTATTGTTGTTTCGGGTCAAGGGCTTATTGAACAGAGAAAAATAGGTAGTGACGAAATTCTTCGTTTTTACGTAAGCGGCGACAAACCGCAGGCGGTACATATGCTACCGGGTTATACACACAATATAATAAATCTTTCGGATGCTGATGATTTAGTAACGCTTATGTGGGCAAATGAACTTTTTGATCCAACCCGCCCCGATACATTTTTTGAAAAGGTTTAGCAGGTGAAAAACATGAAGAAATTAAAACTTATGACCTTTGTAGGTACCCGTCCTGAAATTATTCGCCTTTCGGCAGTAATTAAAAAGTGCGATAAATATTTTGACCAAATTTTAGTTCACACGGGCCAAAACTACGACTACTCACTAAATCAGGTTTTCTTTGATGATTTGGGACTTCGTGCCCCGATTATTACCTAAATGCCGTAGGCGCCGACCTAGGAGAGACTATCGGCAACATCATTGCTAAATCATATAAGTTAATGGTTGAAACACAGCCTGACGCTTTACTTGTTTTGGGTGATACCAACTCTTGTCTTTCGGCCATTTCGGCTAAAAGATTACATATTCCCATTTTCCACATGGAAGCAGGTAACCGTTGTAAAGATGAATGTCTACCTGAAGAAACCAACCGCCGTATAGTTGATATTATTTCGGACGTTAATATGGCTTATTCAGAACACGCACGTCGTTACCTTGCCGATACAGGTTTACCGAAAGAGCGCACCTACGTTACAGGTTCACCTATGGCAGAAGTATTAAGGGAAAATTTAGAGCAGATAAAGGCTTCGGATATTCACAGCAAATTAGGTCTTGAAAAGGGCAAATATATACTTCTTTCGGCACACCGCGAAGAAAATATTGATACCGAAAAGAACTTCTTATCACTCTTTAACGCTATCAATGAAATTGCCGAAAAATATCAAATGCCGATACTTTATTCTTGTCATCCGAGAAGTCGCAACAGAATAGAAAAGAGCGGATTTAAACTTAATCCGCTTGTAATTCAGCACGAGCCGTTAGGTTTCCACGATTACAACTGTTTGCAGATGAATGCATTTGCCGTTATTTCTGATAGCGGCACGTTACCCGAAGAAAGTTCATTCTTTACCTCTGTCGGAAACCCGTTCCCTGCAATTTGTATACGCACTTCTACCGAGCGCCCCGAGGCACTTGACAAGGCTTGTTTTGTACTTGCAGGTATTGATAATAACTCATTACAACAGGCGGTTGAAACTGCTGTACAGATGAACAATAATGGCGATTACGGTATACCCGTGCCCGATTATGTAGAAGAAAACGT
>JAEIGA010017478.1_pt1 | contig 10930 bp, 7 predicted proteins | sample 9270691 | NCBI WGS metagenome assembly JAEIGA01 (sample SAMN17057246, study PRJNA624740) | gut metagenome | biome: biome; isolation source: fecal sample | host: Bos grunniens | place: China: Xizang | collected 2019 | reverse complement strand
CAGGTAGAACCCTTCACCCCGACAACATGGCAGCAGGCCCCGCTTCCTACGGTATGACCGATACTATGGGTAGAATGCACTCCGACGCTCAGTTCGCAGGCTCTTCTTCCGTTCCCGCTCACGTAGAGATGATGGGTCTCATTGGAGCAGGTAACAACCCCATGGTTGGTATGACTGTTGCTGTTGCAGTTGCTATCGAAGAGGCTTCGAAGTAAGCTTCTTGCGACCGCAATGAAATTCGCCAAACAAGCTTGTCGAATGAAATGATGGCAAGCCATCATGAAATGTTATAAATAACATGAAATGCGCCGTGCTAGCCGCGGCGCATATTTATCCTTAAAAAACAGTTTGGCGAAGTTCATCTTGTGTGCCATAGGCACATTTCATTCGCGTAGAGTATTTCATGCGTGATAACGCATTTCATGCACGAAGTGCATTTCATCATCTTGGAGGTTGTATGACGGATAATCTTATTCTTGACTTGTCAATGCAATTTGCTATTGATATTGTAAATCTTTGTGATGGCTTAAAGGGGAGAAGCACTTTGACCAACCAGCTTTTGCGATCCGGAACGAGTATTGGTGCTAATGTTCACGAGGGGCAATATGCGAGCAGTAAAGCGGATTTTATTGCAAAATTTCAAATTGCTCTTAAAGAGTGTCACGAAACAGAGTATTGGTTGAAACTGTTCGTTAAAACTAATATTATTGATACAACAGCATTTAATAAGCTAAGCAATGATTCGGGCAAAATAAGAAGAATTTTAATCTCCTCCATAAACACAGCAAAAGCAAATTCTTGAATAAAAAGTTGGACACATCATAAACGTATTTTCGTTCGTGAAGTGTCCAATATTTTTTGTTTACAAAAAGAAAAGTGAGCCGCAGTTGCGGCTCACCAAACTTATTTAACAGTTTTAGCAACAGTTGTAACCGCTTCAGCCGTTTTCCCTAAAGCATATGCACAAGAATTAATTGTTTCAAAAATTAACTTTGATTTTTCTTTGTTTGTCCTTTCTTGCCACTCGATTAACCTTAAGGATAATATGTAATCAAGATGATATAAACTTTGATTATCACATCCATCTTTTAATACAATCAACTCGTTTTTTGCAAGTTCTCTCACGACAGTTCTTCGGATATCATCCGATATGAATGATACTTCTGGGACCAAATCCATATCAAGCGCAATCGCATCTAATACATAGCAATACGGGCGTACATAAGGACTATATTTCCGCTTGTCCGGTATGTAAATAGCTTTGGCATTATCAGGAAAAATCCAACCATCACAACACGGACAATGGGTTGAATTGTGAATGTATGGAGCCATTTTCTTTGCATTGTCTAGAGATATTTTTTTGCTTTTTGCAAAATCTTTAATTGTCATTTTTCACTCCTGTTCAAAGAAATCTTCATTCTTTGCTTCGCAGACACCTGCTGAATCTTCGAGATTGCCAATTCCGTTTATTTCCGCATTAATTGAGTTGCTTTTAAGATAGAAACAATTTGAAATATAAGAATCTTCGTCAAAAATATCGAAAAATCCAACAATTGCTCCTATATTTGTAGTACCTGAAACATTTCCGAGATTTTTGCAATTAGTTATTTTCCCTGCAGTAGAATTAATTCCACCAACATAATTCTTTCCGCTTACAGTACCGTAATTGGAAGATCCGTTGGCATCTTCGCCAATTCCACTGATATAATTTGTTCCACTTATCGCCCCATAATTTGTGCAGCCAATTGCTGTTTTGCCGATTCCATAAACATAGCTAATTCCTGATATCGAGCCGTAGTTTTTTGAATTGTGAGACTCACATGCAACACCATAAACTATATCCACACCTTTAACATCACCATAATTGATACAATTTCTAGCACGTCCGTATGCTACTATGCCACCAACACGATCGCCAGACCCAGAATATGGATTTAATACTATTATATTTCCGTAATTTACACTATCATTTACGGCTCCATACCATCCATATCCTGTAATTCCACCAATTCCAGGGTCATTATATCTAGCATGATTATGTACAATTAGACCATAATTTATGCAGCCATAAGCGGAGCCTCTAAGGTAGCCTACTACACCACCAATATAATGCTGGCTTGGCGTTCCACTATATCTAAAATTGTATAGAACACCATCAAAACTACAATAATACACGTAATCAGCACCGTTGCAAATTCCTCCTCTGGAGCTATCCCCATTTCCGCTAATATATGCATTGACAAGATGCACATCTTTAACCATGTAACATGTTTTTATAAATCCTTTGGTTGTGTACACTCCTTTTATGGAATGTCCGTTCCCTAAGAATCTATTGCAACTAAATCCTTGCCATGAATTTAAATGGGATGTATTATTTGAGAGTTCTCCGTTTTCATCGAATCTAAGCTCTTCTTCGTTCAGCCATATGTCGCATTTTAATACAAAATTATATCCGCTCCAATCGGCTGGAGCTGTGGTTAAATAAGCAAGTTCTTCAGCAGAGTTGATTTCATAGTAATAGATCCCGTCAATTTGAACTATTACGGTTGGTTCTATTGCATCTCCGCTCCAAATTGTCGCTATATCGCGTTGCTCGGTTAAGATAGTGTTGCATAAAGAACAATGGCTTCCTTCGGATTTTCCTCTTGTGGTATATGTGGGAGCAATCGCTTCATCTACAACAGGAGTATGCGCATCACCGAGTGCTGAAACTATCCTTGTTTCTTTTGTTCCGCATACACAAACTCTTTCATCTTTACCATCGGTTGTGCATGTAACTTTTATACTTTCATACCAATCACCAAACGAGTGGTTGGTAGAAGAAACAGGCGTTTCATTACAAATTATAATTTTGTTGCATACCGTACATGTTTTTGTATCATAGCCACCGGATATACAGGTTGCAACAGTTGTTACAGTTTGGAATTTATGATCTTCCGGCTTTCCGTCTTTCCATTCTATAGTTGAGCAATCCGAGCATACACGATAGAAGAGTTTTTTCTCGCAATCAGTTTCAAATTCGTTGTAAAGTTCCCATTCACTGAAATTATGATTTTTATTTTTGATTTCGTATTCAGTTTTAACGCCGTTAACAATAACATAGCCATCGTTATCAACGGTGATGGTTGGAGAGGTTGTTTCTTCTGTCTTAGTGTCATTTGGTTCATTGGTTGTTGGTGTTTCATTGTTACTATCACACGCCGTAAACATTAACGCGCACGTGAGCAAAACAAGGCCAACGAACAGAGCAAGTTTTGTTGTCTTTTTCATAGTTGAGACGTCCTTTTAAGATTAAGATTATTATACTATCAAAATTAAAGATTGTCAACTACATATGTTTTTAATTCCAATGGATGTGTTCAATATTTTATGTTTAATTTACTGTTGCAACGAGATATGCAAATTTTTTGACCCAACGTTGCACTTTAAAGAAAACGGGGCTCATCGTAGTTTTTTTAAACAATTATCTAATTGAAGGATTTTCTATAATAAAGCTGTATTCACCTCTTTGCAATACCATCGTTTTACCGTTTAGCTTTAAGGTTGCAACGCATGGTAAGGTAATAGAAAGCTTATCATCTTTTCTCTCAACAGATATCTTTTGGTATGTGACCTTGAAGGATCTGATACGATCCGAAAGTATAGGGGCGATCACGAGTCCATTTTCCTCGTGACGTATGCCACCTACGTATTTATAAAGCCAATGGTCGACCTCGCTAAACATATGGTGATTATTGGATGCTGTCATACACCATGTCGAGCAAAAAGTAGTAGCTCCTTGGTTAATCCAATAGGCATAACTTGGCATCTCGGGATTTGTGATTGCTCGGTAAAGTACATCGGTGTACCCGTTTTCCGCCAGGGCAGTAAATATGTATTTGGTACCCAATATACCGCAGTCTATATGGTAATCGTTGTCTATAACGAGCTTTGAAAGCTTCTTTGCATATTCGGAAACCTCATGATCTTCAAGAAGCCCATGGAATATGGCACAAGCATAATAGGTTTGGTATTTTTTCAAGCTTTGGTCGTTTATAAATGCCTTGCGCCACGAAGCTTTTACCTTTTCTGAGAGCTGTTCCCACTTTTTGCTGTCTTTACCGATAGCCTTTGCCATTTTTGACATAGCAACACAATTAGCATAAAAATATGCCGTATCAGTTACCTTCGTGGGGCAGATATTCGCCTTGTTAAAAGCACTCCAGTCACCTAGTCCGAAATCGGCAATATAGTCGTCTGACATACGTTCCAAATAGTCCATATAGACTTCGAAGTTGTCCCATAATTCGGCTATTATTGAAAAATCACCTGTGTTTCTGTAAATATACCACGGGATCAGGATAAACGCACTATCCCATGCAGGTCCGCTACCCCAATTGTACCCCCAATTCGAAGAGGGAACAATACCGGGAAGCTGTCCATTCGGTCTTTGGCAGTCTTTGATATCTCTGAGCCATTTCTTATACGACTCTATCATATCAAAATTCATCAGTGACTGCTCCGAGGACAAAAGAGCATCTGCGGTCCATCCGTTTTGCTCTCTGTGCGGGCAGTCGGTGGGGATTCCCATATAATTCGACAAGGTTGACTGCACGGATGCCTTGTGAATTTTGTTGAGCATTTCATCGTCGCAGACAAAGGTGCCTATGGTTTTCAGATCGGTGTGTATAAACTCTGCTGTTATTTCAAAATTTCGGGGAGCGTTTTCAACCCTTACGTATCGGAATCCGTAATAAACAAAATCAGAAGCATATTCGTCATTGCCTCCACTGCAAATGACTTTTTCTTCATGCTTTAAGGGTGTGTTTTCTATTTCAAGGAACTTGTTGATGTGATGTGCATCGATATCTCCGTCTTCACCTAAAAGTTCTGCGTATTTGAGAACTACCTCTTGTCCTGCCATACCCTTTAGCTTTATTCTGACTCGACCACTCATATTGATCCCAAAATCATAAACTCCGTTTTTATATGATTGTGGAGTTAAAACTTCGCATACTCTACACGGTGGCATTTTCATGGGTTCGAGTATGCCTCCCGGTTCATAAGTCTTTTTGGCAAAGTCCCATTCACCGTCATCATAATCCACAGTATCTGAGCCGCTTTTTACAAGCCGCGCATCGTAGATAGCGCCAACTCTCGACATATTGTACAGATACGCGCCGTTCGTGGTTTTCCACGTTTCGTCAGTTTCCAAAATAAAATCTTCGTCGCCCTCGGTCGTTACGATCAATTTAACCGCCAGCTTTGGATTCGCTCTCCAGCTTTGTGCAAGATCATTCCACGTTGTCATAGAATTATTGTACATTCCATTGCCCACGTGCACGCAGATTGCATTTTTGCCGTGTTTCAGCAAAGCTGTTACATCATAGCTTTGGTACAAAACTCTCGTATCGTATTTTGTAAAAGGAGTAGAATATACGTCCTCGGTTACGGGATAACCGTTTATTTTGCATACGCCAAGTCCCAAGGCACATATGTGCAAAAAAGCTTTCTTTGGTGTCCCGGAAATATCAAATATCTTTCTGAAATAATAGCTTCCATCGTGTATTTTCGACGAAGAGATCCACGAAACATGATTTAGCATTGACACTTGTTTCTCCTTTTTTGTTGCTTAAAACATTCTAATAACGTGGTGGTGGAGTCATATCCGCCTGCTGAACTTATACCCGAAATCGTAAGCTCCGTCAAGGTAAAGCAACCGAGTTTATTGTATCACTTTTTTGAAATAATGTCAATGTAAAATCAAAGTTTTTTGGAACTTCCGAAATCCTCATTTTGCAGGGAATCACAATTAAAAAATGGACACATCATTTACGTGGTTTATGTAATGATGTGTCTAATTTATTTTAATATAACCGAACTCGCAAGAGTTTGTGATATGAGCAGAACAACACTTTATAAGTATATAGAAATTTTGAAATAAGAAAAGCGAGCCGAAAAACGGCTCGCTGGATTTTTATTGGTTATTCTTCAGGGTTGTAGTTGTAGTGAACGGTGGCATTTAATAATGCATTGCTATACTCATGGATATCAATTTGTTTCCATTGCTCTTCGCTAAAATAAGACGAATTTTAATTTCTTCAATTAACACCGCAAAAGTGAATTCTTAAATAAAAAAGTTTGTGATATGAGTAGAACCACTGTTTATAAATATATATAATTTCTGAAATAGAGAAAGCGAGCCGCATATAACGGCTCGCTAAACTTTTGCCACACCGATATTTCGGTCTACGGTGCGGATTTTTAATCAACGTTAGGAAGTGTAACTGTCGTAGAATTTACATCAGAAATTAGCAACGAAACATTTACACTTGTGCCATTGGTGTTTATAGTGAGATTCATCGTTAATTCTGTGCCATCAATAGTAATTACTACATTTTCGTAATCACCAAAATCGGCATCTTTTTTCTGCTTATATGTATTGTCGCCTGTTTTATTGTAATTATCCCCATCAAACAGGTCAACAAAGGATTCATTAAGCATTTCATTTCTGTTGGAATTATTTTCTGTACGTTTTTCTTTTACCCACCTGCCGTCACTGTCTTCTGTATATTCAAAAACATCGTCTCCAACTTTTTCAGTATATGTTTCCGGAGTAAAAAGAAATTGCGAGGAATGCGTTTTGTTTCCGTCATATTCAGTTACAAGATTTAATGTTCCCATACTAAATGTCATTTTGAAACTATTAGATTCTTTTAATTTGCTGTAAAAGTCATCAATCGCATTTGATCTTTCACCGCCACATCCTGAAAGAATAAAGCACAAGCAAAGAGAAATAAGTAAAATTGCTGTTATCTTTTTCATTATCCAAGCTCCTTTCAAAATAAATCAAAAAGTGCGACAACCGAAGTCGTCGCACCGAAAAACGCAGACTCCAATTGTCGCCAAACAACCAAGAAAAGACAAGTATATCTTGTACCCTAACTTGAAGGAATCTGTGCTTTTACCAAATTCACATATTTAGGGTACGACAAAAAGAGCATAGATATCCCTTTTGGATAAATATACTTGTTTTTTCTTAATTTAGGTTGTTTGGCATCTCCATTGTATCACGTTTTTAACAATTTGTAAATAGAATTGCCGAAAAAACTTGTCTTTTTGCAAAGTGAAGATGGTCTTATACTCCTTACTCGCTACGCCTCTGCGCTTTGCTTGATGCTTGGCGCTTCGCACCTTGTTGTGCTACACACAACGCTCGTGGAGCAATCTTCCTTGACTCGCTTACAAGCAAGTAATTCGCAATGCGAATTACAATGAAATTCGCCCGAAAAATCGAGCGATTGAAATTCACCTTCGGTGATTGAAATGCTCACTTTGTGAGCTTGAAATGCGCCACGACGGAAAACCGCGTGGCGCATATTTATCAATTGGTATAGGGCGGTTTCATTCCATGCCGCAGGCATTTCAAGATTGCATAGCAATCATTTCAAGACGGATTGCCGTCATTTCAAGCACGATAGTGCATTTCAAGCGAGCTCGCAAGCTCGCAATACTTATTAAAGAGGGTACTGCTATGACTAACAATATCATCGTAGACTTATCTATGAATTTTTCTGTTTCAATCGTTAATTTATGTGATAGCATAAAAGGGAAGTCAGCTATTGTAAATCAACTTCTTCGTAGCGGTACGAGTATAGGAGCAAATATCCACGAGGGAAATTATGCAAGTAGCAAAGCGGATTTTATTGCAAAATTTCAAATTGCTCTTAAAGAGTGTCACGAAACAGAGTATTGGTTGAAACTGTTTGTTAAAACTAATATTATTGATACAACAGCATTTAATAAGCTAAACAATGATTCGGGCAGAATAAGAAGAATTTAATCTCCTCCATAAACACTGCAAAAGCAAATTCATAAATAAAAAAAGTTGGACACATCATTTTGGAGTAATCCTTTGTGATGTGTCCGTTTTGTTTATAGAAAAAGATGGAAAACTAATTCATAAACTTTTTGATTGTTTTATAAAAACTTTATGCTTGTACCTTGATATTATCGCTAAAGTTTGATATAATCAACGCATAGTAATAAGAAATTTGTTTCTTAGTTAAAAAATAAAATAGAAAGAGTAGGGAATACCCATTGAAATTTCTAAGCTCGGGTGATGTAAAGCGCCTGCGTTACAGAATTAAGAATGACAAGAGGTATTTTGAATGGCTTGAAAGCGAGACCGCCGACGTAAGGCGTAAAGTCTATATACAAGAAACGGGTCTTGCGACCTGGGTGCTTTATTTCATTTGCCCCAAGTGCGCGGTTACGTTGAAATATGATTATAACGACAGCGAGAATTACGTATGTCCGTTATGCGGAGAAGTACAAAGGGGTGAGCCCTTCCGCGGCGCATGGTGGGATTTTACTCTCAACAAGATTTGCGATTCGGCTGAGTATTTAGCTATACTTTACGCGGCAACGGAAAGAGGAGAATACTTAAAGACCGTACGAGAGATACTTCTCGGATACGCTGATAACTATCACAATTATGAGGTTCACGGAGGCATTCCTTATAATAATCCCGGAAGAATGGCAGCACAAACGCTCAGCGACTCCAACCCGTTGTATAAGCTTGCCATTGCGTACGATCTTGTAGCAGATAATCTGACCGAGGATGAGCGTAAGCATATAAGTGACGATCTTTTCCGCCCCGCGGCGGAGCATCTTATGAAGTATCTTACGCCTCAGATACATAATCACGAGGTAATGATCGCCTCAGCAATTGCCGCAATAGGCTTTGCTATCGGTGATGAGACGCTCGTTGATCACGCGGTAAATGACAAGTACGGTCTTAAATATCAGATCGATAACGCATATCTTGAGGACGGACTTTGGTTTGAGTGCTCAACCGGATATCACAACTATTCAATGAGCGGATTCATCCGCTACGAAAAACTTGCCAGATACACAAAATACAGTCTGTTTGCCGATGATCATTACAGAGAGAAGCTTTATCGCGGACTTCTGTTTGCAATCAATTTGTGTGATTCCGAGGGCAGGGGCGTAAGGCTGAATGACGGAACGGGTAACCCCGCGCTCGGTTGGCATGACATCTTTGAATATGCATATTCATATTTTGGTACTGAAGAAATGCTTTGGTTGTTGAACCGTTGTTACAGCGGTGAGCGTCTTTCCATAGATGCATTACTTTGGGGAGTTGATGACGTTCCCTTGGCAAGGCCTATTGAGCTGAAGAACTATCTTTCCGAGCGCGGATCGGGCATTGCGCTTATTAAAGAGGGTGCACACACATTTTTGATGAAGGGCACTCCCTTCGGCGGTGAGCACGATCACTATGACCGACTTGGTATATCCTACGCTCCTTTCGGTAAGCAGGTGTCGGTCGATTTCGGTACTGCCTCCGGATACGGTACGCCACTGCATTACGGATACTTTAAAAATACAGCAACGCATAATACCGTTGTTATTGACGGCGAGAATATGGCACCTTGCGATACAAGGGTAAACAAGTATATTCAGTACGCCTCGGACGATATCTATCTTGATGCCGAGACTATGCCTCCCGAGGAATACAAAATGCTTGATTCTTTTACTATCAAGCAATGGAGTGACGAGGCATACAGAGGCGTCAGAATGCGCCGGGTTATCTCTTGGAAGGGTGACTATTTTATCGACGTTTTCTCTGTTCGATCTCCCAACAAGCTTCGTAAGGAATGGGTCTGGCACGTATACGGAGAAAATGCCGCTCCTAAAGCCGGCAGATATCTTGAGCGCCTTTCGGATAAGAAACCCCAGAGCTACATAGTAAACGCTTATGCAAAGGACGGAGCGGGTATTATGAAGACCGAGTACCTTTGCGATGGATTTACAATGGACGTTTATACCCTTTCCGACGGTAAGGAGATGATATATGCAGAGGGCCCCAACAACCCCGCTGATACAAACGTTTCTTATCTTATCGAGCGTAGCTATGACGAAAATCTCATTTTCGTTAACGTCATAGAGTCGTATAAGAACGAGAGCAAGATCGAAAGCGTCAAAGCGTCGGTCAACGGTAGAAGGGTAACAGTTTCGGTCACCGAGAAATCGGGTGAGATCAAAAAGCTCGACCTTGAGCTTTGATCGATATCTCTTATAAAGCCTCCCGGCTCTGAAGCTCTCCCCAGCAACCTACAATGAAAAAGCTGAAAATGGCAAAAACAACAAGGCTTGATTTTGAGGAAGGATGTAATAAGTATCTTGACTTTTTTCCCGCTATGCTATATAATATGGCCGTAATAACAATATGAAGTGAGAGAATGTAAATGAAAGTGTATCTTGATAGCACAAAAAACTTCTACAAGGCAAATATGCACTGTCACTCTACAAATTCCGACGGAAGAGCAACACCTGAAAAGATAAAGGAAGAATATATGAAGCGCGGCTATTCCGTCGTTGCATATACCGATCACGAGCATATTATAAACAACTCGCACCTCATAGATGAGAATTTCGTAGCTATAACGGGATTTGAGATGAATATCGGCGACAAGAGTATGAAGTGGGATCCATTTACCCGTCAGTTCTATCGCACGACGCATCTCAATCTTTATGCAACAATGCCCGACAACGACGTGACTATATGTGCATCACCCGAGAACGATAATTGGGGCTCGGACGAGCTTCGCGCCACGGTTAAGTATGACGGTCTTTATTCTATGCGCGATCACAACCCCGAGGCCATCAGTAACATAATTAAATTCGCACACGAGCACGGCTTCCTCGTTTGTTACAATCATCCCGTATGGTCGATTGAATTTGAGGCAGATTATCTTAATTATGAGGATCTCGATTTTATCGAGATATTTAATACAGGATGCGACAGAGCGGGACTTTACGGCTACGAGCAGATGTTTGACGTTATGGTTAAGCACGGAAAGAACGTTGCTTGCATTGCCGCAGATGATAATCACAACAGCAAGGGCTTTGAGGCTCACGATTG
>JAEIGA010017477.1_pt1 | contig 10930 bp, 8 predicted proteins | sample 9270691 | NCBI WGS metagenome assembly JAEIGA01 (sample SAMN17057246, study PRJNA624740) | gut metagenome | biome: biome; isolation source: fecal sample | host: Bos grunniens | place: China: Xizang | collected 2019 | reverse complement strand
GTGTATCCGCTGCTCCCGTAGCTGCTGCTCCCGTAGCAGGTGCTGCTGCTCCCGCTGTTGAGGAGAAGACCGAGTTCGACGTAATTCTTACCAGCGCAGGCGCTTCCAAGCTTAACGTTATCAAGATCGTTAAGGACATCTGCGGTCTTGGACTTAAGGATGCTAAGGATCTTGTTGAGGGTGCTCCCAAGACCATCAAGGAAGGCATCTCTAAGGATGAGGCAGAGAAGATCGCTGCAGACCTCAAGGCTGCTGGCGCAGAAGTTGAAGTTAAGTAATTTCATCTCAATAAAAATTAAGAGTGGTCACCTGCTGACCACTCTTTCTTATTATCTGCGATAAATTGTCTATAAGGCGCAGAGCTATGCAGTATGCTCTCCCTGATTATATTTTAGCAAATACGGAGGTGCTTTTATGAAGGTAATATTCCTTGATATTGACGGAGTTTTGAACTCTGTGATGTACGATGCGGAGCGAGGTGACGAGTCTCGTGATACTCGCATAGATATGACGCGCGTCGCTCTCCTTGCCGAAATAGTGAAAAGAACGGGAGCCGAAATAGTTTTGAGCTCCACCTGGCGCGACGATTGGGATAAGGATCCTACAGTCGCGGGAGATGATGGAAAGTATATAAATAAGTGTCTTGCCTCGTACGGACTTTCAATTATGGATAAAACCCCGGAGCTTGATTACTCCGACGACAGAAAGGATGAGATAATCGCCTGGCTCGTCGCAAGAGAAGAGAGGATAGATAGCTTCGTTGTTCTTGACGATATTGGGTGCGGTTGGGGTGAAATCTCCGAGAGGGTAGTGGTGACAAACCCCTATGGGTACGGTCTCGAACAAAGGCACGTAAATACTGCGATATTTATATTGAATAAGTAAACTAATTTTTATCCATCAAAAGACAACTTTAGTTTTCAAAATGACACATAAAAACAGCCGAGATCATCTTCTCGGCTGTTTTATATTTTACGGTTATATATTGGATAGCATCTTTTTACGCTCGGCAAGATAGCTTTTTCTTACCTCTGTAATGAATTTCTGCACCCTCTCGGACTGATAATCTCTGTAGGTCCAGGGGAGCTTGTGCCACTCACCCTTCGCCCAGAACAGGGTAAGCTCGGTGTATATTCCTCTTGCGAGAGGAATTCTGAAGCCTGCCTTCTTTGTCGTCGCCAGCATAAGCCTGCCGTGGTTTATAAATCCCGGGTCAAGATTTATTCTGCGCTTTCCTTCTTCCGAAAGTATACGCTCCATCTCGTTGGTCATTTCCTTTATTTCCGCCTGCTTTGACGCATCAACAAGATCACGGAAGGATAGTATCACTCTCATTCCCTCCCCTCCGAGCTCCTCGTCATAGTAGCTCGAGAACTCCTCGGAGAAGGAGAATCTCTCCGATTCTGCTTCGACCTCACCAAAGGCTTCCTTAAGCATGGCTAACCCTCGTTCATACACCTCTGGGTCACTGTATATTACGCCGACTATCAGCTTTTCCTTTTCAAATTCATATATCTGTCCCATGGGCACCTCACATTCTTAACACTATTTTACTCCATTTTCGGTGATAAGTCAAGAGCGTGACAAATATCTTTCACCCCCGTCGGTGATTATCATAGCGATGTTTTTGCCAACCGACTCGCCCTTCAGAAGCCGCAGTACCGCGGACAGAACGGCGCCCGTTGAATATCCTGCAAATATTCCGCACTCCCGAGCCAGTATTCTAGTTCCCAAAAACGCCTCTTCGCTCGACACGCTCACTATTTTGTCAACGACCGAGTAGTCGAAGAGCGGTGGCACGAAACCCGCGCCAATCCCCTCAATTCCGTGCTTTCCCGCCTTGCCGCCCGAGAGCACCGGAGATTCGCGCGGCTCTACCGCAATAACCCGTATATCGCGCCTCTTTTCCTTTAAAAAGCGCCCAACGCCCGTCAGCGTTGCGCCCGTTCCAACTCCGCACACAAAGGTGTCAATCTCTCCACACGCCTCACGCCATAACTCTGTAGCCGTGTTCTCGTAATGGCATTTAACGGCAATAGGATTTGTGAACTGTCCTAGCATTACACCGCCGTCGCGTACCAGCGCATCTGCGCGACGAATTGCACCGTTCATACCCTCATCGGCATCTGTCAGTATGACCTCGCCACCATATGCTTTGATTATAGCCGATCTCTCGCTTGAGGCAGAGGAGGGCATAACTATCCTCACACCGAAGCCGTGTATAGCCCCGAGCATGGCAAGCGCTATGCCGGTGTTGCCCGACGTTACCTCAACCACAACGTCGCCCCTCGCGAGAGCTCCATTCTCTATCATATTATTTATAATAGCACTCGCAACCCTGTCCTTGATGCTTCCCGCAGGGTTCAGGTGCTCCGCCTTTGCAAAAATCTTCCCACTGTGCCGGGCGTACCGTTCTATCCCACTCAGCCTCACGGTCGGCGTATTTCCTATAAGCTCGCAGATGCTTTTTTTCATTTTATCACCTCGGTTTAATATATGTAATATGTGGAACATTCGACATAAAAAACATATAATGAAAGTGAGGCAAACGCCTCAAAGAAAAGAAAAGGAAAAGATAAAATGGAAAGAAACGCAAAAGGAATGCCACGAGAGCCCGAAGGCGGTGTCAATATGCCGCGCCAACGCATGGACGGTTCTGCGGAAAACGGTGAGATGTGTCCCGAGAGCGATGCGGCTACCCTTTTTGATAAGCCTTTGGCGTACGCCTACGTTCCTATTCAAAGATGGAGAATGCTATACGAGCCCGAGCGCGCCTTGATGCGCGGAACACTATTCGAGGAGCTCGACAAGCCTATGGAGGTGTACGGTAATGAATAGAGAAGATCTTATGAAAAGGATAGATGCCTTGACATTTGCTATGACCGAGGCACAGCTATTCCTTGACACTCACCCCGATTGCAGAACCGCGCTCGATTATTACAGACGCCTTGGTGACGATCTCGATAAGGCTATGACCGAGTATCAGAACAAATACGGCCCCCTCTTTGCCGATGCTACTGCAGCAGACAGATGGAATTGGATAGACGGTCCGTGGCCCTGGCATATAAACGGCTGGAAGATGAAGGAAGGAGAGAATAACTGATGTGGATTTATGAGAAAAAGCTTCAATATCCCGTGAGGATAAAGAATCCCAACGCTCGTCTTGCGAGCCTTATTATAGATGCTCTCGGCGGTCCGGACGGTGAGCTCGGAGCAGCTACCAGATATCTTAATCAGCGCTTTACTATGCCCTCGGGTAAGATAATTGCCACCCTGACGGACATTGGCAGTGAGGAACTCGGCCATGCCGAGATGGTGGCTTCCATCATTCATCAGCTTACGAGAAATCTTACGCCCGATGAGATAAAGGCGGGCGGATTTGATAAGTATTATATCGGACACGGTCTCGGTGTGTACCCCTGCGCCGCATCGGGCGAGCCCTTCAACGCTATGGCAATTTCCTCGAAGGGAGATGCTCTCTCCGACCTCAATGAGGATCTCGCCGCAGAACAGAAGGCGAGAGTCACTTACGATAACATTCTGCGCCTCTCCGACGATCCCGATGTAAACGACGTTATTAAGTTCCTCCGTCAGCGCGAGGTCGTCCACTATCAGCGCTTCGGCGAAGCTATGAGGTCTCTGACCGAATAACTGATTTTGCCACGGCAAAATCAACTTCACTTGATGCAGAGCTTCAAACTTCACTGTGCTATGCACAACTTCACTTTTGCCGTGAGGCAAAAACTTCACCAATAAAACAGGGCGGCAAGGATAATCCTCGTACTGCGAATTATATAATAAAAGGGGCTTCCGCCTACAGTGCGGAAGCCCCAAACTGTTTTTATAGATTGTCTGTCGGATTATTACCAATCGTCTCCTACGACGGGTAAGTCACCGATGCTGTCTGTGAGAATATCAGACTCGCCAAGCTCAATTACTTCAATCTCGGGGGACTGATAAATATCAAATTGTTTCATTTTTATCATTCCTCCTGGGTTTACGCATTGGGGTTGACGGTTTCGTCGGGATTTTCCTTAAGGTAGTAATCTGCTACACCGGCATACTTGAGCATTACGTCTACGAGCTTTTCGGCTGCAACGTATTCGCGCTGTCTACCTGTAACTATACCTGTGCCGCCGTTCGCTTCGGTTGCTATCATAGAAGCGAGCTTCGCCTTGTATGTAAAGAGGTTATAGGTCGATGTAACACCGTTGATCGTTACCTCAATATCACGTGACATCTCATAGGCTCTGAGCGATATCTCCACGTAACCGTCGCCGATAGTAGCCTCTCTGGATACGAGATTTCCATTGTCGTCAACGATCTTGAAGCTTACGTTCTCGAGGGTAACACCGTTTGCAAGATTGAATCTTATAGCAGATGTATCTGCAACGTTGAGCTGTACTCCCTTAAGAATACCGGTAAAGGCGGTCTTGAAGCTCTCTGAGTAGTCTGTGTAGTTGGTAGTCGGAGTGTAAGAGCAGCTTCTCATATCGGAGAGATTCATAACCTCTGTGATATCAGACATATCAACTCTGTAGCCCGCATACATAGTGGACTGCTCGATGTAAGAGAGAGCAACGTGAAGAAGGTCTCTTATCATAATAGCATAGCTCTTCTCATTGCCGTCGGACGAGTTAAGCTTGCCCTGGATTGCCTGAGCGTAGAGCTTCTTCGCATATTCACCTACGGAAACGCTTCTCGACACCTGAAGACCGTTCTCGAGCTTGATAAGGAGAGTCAGTTCCTTGCCTGCCTCCTGGGGAGCGAGCTGGATGGAGAAGTCATAGCACTCTATCTCGCTTCCGTTCGAGGTTACGGGAGATATTCTGGGAGTGCCGTCAGAGTAGGTACCCTGAGTCATGAGCACACCGTTGAGATATATCTCCTTCACGGTGCTGGATGTGGGAATGTGAACGTTGAAGCCTATCGAGTTAGACAGGTTCAGGTTGCAGAAGAGCTTGAAGGGGAAGGCCTGACCGCCCAACGTATCGCTGAAGTTGAGATACTGACCCTTTGTTACTACACCTGTGCTGAAGAACTTGTAGGACGGGTGAGTGGGTATAGAGCCGCTTGCCCAATACTCCTGCGTACCGCCCGAAGCGTTATTCCAGGTTATTGTTGCGTAATCGTGGCTTGTGTAGAGAACCTTGGACAGACCGTCGGACGTCTTCGCCTTTACAAGGTTTATTGCAAATGCGATGTTATCGGTATCTGTGACGTTGGTTCTTACGTCGTCGTATACTATGATAGAATACTGCTTAATATTGCCGGCGTAAAGAGCTTTTGAAATAATCGTAGACTCGTTGAGGTATACCTTGAGATTCGAGTGATTGTATGCATCGGCAAGATTTGCGTCGCTGGCGTCTGCTGAGATAAGAGATCCCTGGCAGAAGACGTTAGACTTGTCGATGAACACCTTACAGTCGAACTCTAAATAAACGGGATTCGATGCATCGGCAGTCTTGTCGCTCGACGTTACGTTCTTATAATAGATCAAGGGTCTGTCTGCGCTGAAGTTACCGTAACGGTCTGTCACGTTTGCGTATCTGTAGGTTATATCCGACTCGGATATTGTAAGAGACATGTTTGCTTCTGCGCCGTGACGGGGATTTCCGGAATAGTCATGACTTCCATTGTCGGGATTGGTGTAATCCTCGGCAAGAGTGAACACTCCGGACATGCCGTGAACGGCGTATACACTTATGTCGCAGTGACGGACAACCATGTGACCGTTTCTGATAGTTCCGATAACCTGAGTGGAGTCTATGGTAAGACCGTCGAGAGTCACGGTGCCTGTGTAATTGTAGTTCATGAAGAACAGGGCGTGCGTGCTGACACCTTCGGTGAAATCTATACTGCCGGGACCGTAGAAGTTATAGTTTCCGGAGCCACTGAGCGAGAATAGATGATTTCCCTTGTTGGTTGATTTGATCGTATGTCCGTTGAGGTATATGTTCTTTGTTCCGGAGCCGGATAGGGCACTATTAAGCGTGGTCATGATAATATCGCTGTTTATAATGATAGTTCCGTCTCCGTTTAATTTGAGCTTATCAATGAATTCGGTCTCGGACGTTATAGCGGACTTGTTACCGTCAGCGTCGATATACATGCTGGAGCCTTCTTCAATTTTCTCGCTGCTTGCCGCAGTAGCGGTGAAGACGTGCTGTGCGCTCTGCACTCTGCCGCTGGGCTCGGGAGACCATGTGATATCTGTGTAAACTACGTCGTCAGTCACGTATGCGGAGCCCTTAATGCCGCGCTTTGTGAGATAGGACGCGATATCCGTACCGTAGGGGAGCTCGTATTCGATAGTAACCGTATCGCTGTTGGATACGAGGTTAACGATTACCTTGCCGACTCTACTCTCGTCTACGAGAGTGTGTATGTTGCCGTCTATTGTGATCTGGAACTGGAACTCCTCTGTTGTGTATATAGCCTCTGCATCGAGTCCGTTGGTGTTTATAACCGAGGGGCAGTTAATAGCATAGGGAACAGAGGGTGTGCTATAGAAGGTGAGCTCTGCATTTCTTGCTATGGAGAGCACGTCACCGAGGGTATCCTCGTCAGTGTAGTCCACACCGTTGAGGGTTGCGATCAGGCTCGTGTTTCCGAGAACGATTATCTCAATAGTGCCGAGAGCATCGTCGGCTCTTAAGAGACAACCACTGCCTGCCTTAACGAGATTATCCGTAGACTTGAAGTGTCCGCCGGTATGGAAGATCACGTTAGCGGTGAGAGTCATCGCGGATTCGGGGAGCTTAACAAGTGTTACATTTATTATAGCCTTGTTGTTTGCGCTATATTTGTTATTAATAGCGGTTACCAGGTCGCTCCAAGAGGTGTAGGGCGTGCTGTCGATATAAGCAACTGCGTTTTCCAAGAGATATTCCAGCATTTCGTCGGTCGGCATCTCGTAGCTGTCGGAAATTGCGCCCGCGGCGGTAACGTCTGAGCCAAATCCGGAATTTGCAGAGAGATTATCGCTATTGCTGGCGTCGATTACGCCTGTGCTATCGGTAACCTGATCGTCAGTTCCGGTTCCACCGAGATCATTGGATGTGGAGTGGTTATTTGTAAAGTTATTCGTTAAAGTCGTTCCTGTCGATGTTCCGCTTGCTGAATAATTTGTAGTGTATACTGTGGTAGTACTCTTTGTGGAAGCGTATACGTTGTCGAGCAGTATCTGGCTTCCTACAGGGACGTTGAGAGCCACGCTGTTCCAGGTTACGGTTGAGGCTGTTGCACTGCCGTTAGAGAATGTAACGGCTTCTGCATCAGAGAGATCACCGCTTTTAACGTCATTTACAAATACGTTGGATATTACGGTATAAGTGTGCGCTGTGTTTGCTGCGGTAGCCGTACTGATGCTTACGTTGTACCAGCTACCTGAGGATACGATATCGTAGCTCATATCGGTAACCACATCTACAGTACCTATTACGGTAACGTGGGCAAACTCGCCGATAGCTAGAGATGACAGTACAGAGGAGAGATCTATCGTATAGTTCTTATCAGTTGTGCCGAACTTGAAGTTGAAGGTGATGTTCGGATTCGAGATCTCGCTCTTCTTCGCAATATCAAACTCGAGTGTGTAGTAATACTCTGTCTTTGTAGACGTAACCGTTACGGTGTGCGTTCCCCAGCTGCTGCTCTTGCTGGTGCTATGTGTTATGTTAGAGGAAAGATTGCCTCCTGTTATCGGCAAAGTATGAGTGTTGCCGTCAACACCGGTATCCCAGAGATAGGAGTATCCCTGATCGGTTACCATCCACGCCTCGCCCGCAACGTCGTGTCCTGCGTAGAGGTTACCTGTTCCGAAGGCAATGCCGCTATTGGTGTTGGATTTGTTAGCCTGAATCAAGGTTGTGTTGATGGGCTTCTTTTCCACTGTTACTGTCTTGCCGTCTGCGCTTGAAGTAATCTCACATGTATCTGAATATACGAGCTTGCTGCTCGAGGTGAGACACGCTACGTTGATGAGTGCGCGGCAGTCAACCGTTATCGTTCCTACGTAGTCGCGGTAGAATATGACGTTTCTCATTCTGGTATCGCTGTAGGGAGCGGTGAGAGCCGCGGTCATAGAGGCTGTGTCGTAGTAACGTACACCGTCTATCGTTGCTATAACTATCGATTCATCTACGTGAGAGTCATCATATATGTTTCCTGTCCACTCGCTGAGACTGTGCTCTAGAGAGAGATCTGCGTTTATCTGTTCAACAAAGGAGATCAGATCGGCGTCATCTGCCCATCTGAGACAGAAGTTGTCTGCGCCTGCGCTCATCTCGGGAGTCATAAGCGTTCCGGTTTGGTTTGAGCCGGCAACCTGCAGAGCTCTGAAGGAGGCGAGCACCATAGTTTCATAGGTTCCGCCGTTGTCCGAGAGTGCCTTTTCATCGTAGAGGCCGCCGGTTACCTTTCCAACGAACTTTCCGTCAAGGAAGAGGTAGGAGTGACCTGTCTCTATCTCTCCGATATAGGTTACGTGGTGCCACTCACCGGGATCGACAGTGATATCCTCCGCATATACGGCAAGAGCGGTAAGGGGTTTGTCAGAGGTAGTACGTATATTGAATCCGTTGTAAACGTTGATAAACTCGGATTCTGTGTATATATCCTGGTCGAATACAACAAACTTGTGTCCGGCGAGCAGGAAGTCTGACTGATGGTTGAAGTAATTAGTATTTGCGTTTACCTGATAGTGGACGTTGGGAGCAAAGTCTCCTGCAGCATCCGTATTGTCGCGGATTACGAGATACTCGATACCGTCATAGCTCTTGAAAATTATTCCGTCGACCGAGTTGCTTGTGAACTTAAGACAGTCAGTCTCGCTAAGGTCTGCTATTTCCTCGTTGGATATATATTTGTCATCACCTATAATGCTGTCGAGGCCCAGCTTTACTGCCGTTTCCCATTCCTCATCGGTCAAGGGATCGCCTGCGGTGATCGCGTTGATAGCTCTCGTCTGATTGATGGATAATATGAGGTTATCCTTGTGATTGAATATGAGTGATGAGGTTATGTCGCCCTGGTTAACGCCCTTTATAGTTGCGGAGTACTTGTTACCGGTAAGGGTAGCTACCCAAGTAGTTCCGTCCGCCTTGGTGAGCTTGACGTCATCTCCCTCTGTGAAGGAAACGGAAGCACCCAATGTGTGAATAACCGCATCCGAGTTTACCGTTATATTACCCGAGTAAACGTCACGGAGAACAGTAGCCTCGTTTCCGAGCTCGAAGGTGTTGAGCTCTACCTCAGCCTCGGGAATGCTTGTATAGTTCGTTCCGTTGATGTTGATGAGGTCGGGGAGCTTCTGCGCTGTTGCCCTGTCATATTTCGTGTATCCCGAGTATGACCAGTTGTCAAGGCTTCCGCCGAGCACGGTGTCGAGATTACCGTTAGACGAGCTGTCGTTAAGCAGGGTATAACACTTTATATTATCGTAGCAGATGGACATATTACCGTTAAGGTTGGTAACGGAATTGTTCATCTGAATTCTGAAGCCCTGAAGGAGTATCTTTGTACCTTCTTTAGCATTCAGGTAGTTGTCGTAGTAATTCTTTCCGGCCTCATTTTTAATGACAGACTCTGCCTGAATGTCGATGAGCTTATCGTCAAGGTATACGTAGAGATTGTTGGTATACGTGTCACCGATAAGCGCGAAGCGGTGGAATACACCGGGGGTCATATTTGCATACATAGAGTTGGAGTCGGATCCTCCCGTATAGGACGTGGGGAATGCGAAATCCTGAGCGTAGCTAGATCCGCTATAAGCTCTGTGTCTTGCCGTTACCTGGTAGAACATGGGCAAGATATCAGACTCTGTGGCTACGTCCAACTCGAGAACGATATAACGGGTATCGCTTGCCGTACCGGTATACGTGATCTCCTTGTTGACGTTGACGTCAAAATAAGAGTGATTGGTAATCTTTTTATTGTTGGAGGCATTTTCGCTGGGGATTAGCATAACGTACTCGTTGAGGTTTTCCGCTCTTGTTCCGGTTACGTAATACGACTCAAGATCGTTTTCACCCCAGAGGTAGGAGTATGACAAGCCTACGCTGCTACCGGGAGCTCTTATGTTCGGGAACTTCTGTCTCGCTTCATCCTCCGTTGTTATTTGGTCATACTGTGCCGTGGGATCGAAGTACTCAACGTCCTCGTCGATACCCAGGTCGTTGCTCGGACTTGTGTCTGCTGCACCTACAGTGAATGCAAGTGAAGAAAACAGAAGTGAGAGAACGAGAATAAATGAAAGTATTCTTGTTGTTTTTTTCATAGTCGTCCCTTTCGTATGAAATTATGTTTACTTTATTTTGTTTAATAAAATTATACATTATTATATAACAAATTCTGAAAAAGTCAATACCCGAAAATGAAATTTTAAGGGTTCAAGCCTTCATTTTGGCGAGTATACAAGCCGACGGGAGACACGTGTTGAGTTTAACAAGGTCGACAACGCTTTATTATTTACAATTTGTTCACATTTGTTCGCCCCAGTAAAGTTAACAGATATTTTAGAGAGACTCATCTGTGAACTAGGCAACTTTTAGAAGAATGATATCAAAATGTAAACATAAAGTAATATTTGTGGGCTAAAGGAAGCTTTAATTAACGCCGAGGCAGAACGATAATGCTGTTTGTGTTGTTCTTTTTCTTAAAACCAAAATTAACATTTAGAAATAGACATAGTGCACAAAATTTAAAATTGTTTTTCGTCATTATAGACAAAATCCATCTTGTGCCGAAGAAAAATTCATTAGCGGTACTGTTTTATCTTATAAAGCCTTTTCAAATAAAATGCTTGAAAAGCACGAATATAAATGATATAATGGATAGTGAATTGGAAAGGAGTAAGAGTGAATGTACAAGATAGTCAGAAAGCAGCAGCTCAATCCTACTGTTACTCTTATGGAAATATATGCGCCCTTCG
>JAEIGA010017476.1_pt1 | contig 10930 bp, 9 predicted proteins | sample 9270691 | NCBI WGS metagenome assembly JAEIGA01 (sample SAMN17057246, study PRJNA624740) | gut metagenome | biome: biome; isolation source: fecal sample | host: Bos grunniens | place: China: Xizang | collected 2019 | reverse complement strand
ATTTGATATACAGCTTGGACAGCATTTTCAGCTAAGCCATACAGACGGGCTGTATCAGCGTATGATCGAGCTTCCGGAACGGTTCAAAAGCCTTGATAACACCGTTATCATAAGAGATTTGTCCAAATATCAGATGATTTACTTCCAGGATGACCCTGAGACAGGGAAGTATTTATGGATCCTGCTGTTCCGTATCCTGTCTGCAAGCGCTCCGGGAACATTGAAACTAAGGGTCTTATGCACGCCGGAATATGAACAGAAGCATATATGGCTCCGTAATATCCCTCATTTGTATGAGCATGAGCAGCGTATGATCATAACCGAAAACAGCCGCATCGTACTGCAGGATAATTCTGATTCTGCCGGTTCACTTCTGTATGTTGTTATGAACAGAGAACTGCTTAAGAAAATTCCTTCAGGAAAGAGGATGATCTGGATATCCGGCAGTCCTGAGATCCTGAATGATCATGAACTGTCGGTAAAATACTCTGACGGTATGCTGACATTTGAAGAACCGGGTCACACGATGATGATCAAAGCAGATGAGATCAATGGAATTGATCACTATTCGATGACATCCGTACTGAACAGCAGATACCGTGCTGATATGTCATACATGATCCTCGATCCGGGTTTCCTGGATCTGTTTCACTGCCCGGAACCGCAGGATCTTCCGATCAGGGAAAACTGGCAGAAGCATCATGCGTATGAAGCACTGCAGACACCAGTCGGCCTGGATGGTTCTGGCAATGTGATCTGTCTGAATCTGCATGAAACCGGGATGGGGCCGCACGGATTGATCGCCGGTACGACAGGAAGCGGAAAATCCGAGCTGATACTGAGCATTCTGCTGGGCCTGTCCGTTAACTATTCACCAAGAGAACTGCAGTATATCCTGGTCGACTTTAAAGGCGGCGGGATGCTTCAGTCACTGTCGTACGGGGATTCTGTGATACCTCATCTTGCAGGTATACTGACAAACCTCAGCGAAAACGGGGTCGAACGAGCAGTTGTATCGTTTGCCAATGAATGCAGAAGAAGGGAACGTCTGTTTCATGAAGCCGCGAGTATTTACGGAAATGCTGTTTCAAACATCGATGATTATCAGAGATCCTGGAAACAGCCGCTTCCGTATCTGCCTCATCTGATCATTCTTGTAGATGAATTTGCTGAACTGCGGAAAGAGTATCCTGATTTTCTGAAAGAACTGATCTCCCTGGCAAGAGTCGGAAGGAGTTTGGGCATGCACCTGATCCTGGCGACTCAGAAACCTGCCGGGATCGTTGATGAACAGATCACATCAAACTGCAGGTTTACGATCTGTCTCAAAGTACAGAACAGGCAGGATTCGATGGAAGTTCTGCATTCGGATGAAGCATATTTACTGCGTACTCCCGGTGAATTCATCATGCACTGTGACGGGGTATCCATACGCGGAAAAGGCGGATATGCCGGAAAAAAGATCACTGTACAGGAAGCATCTGCTGCCCTGATCAGTCATTCAGGAGCGATCACAGACAGCTATGGAGGAGAGATGTCATCCGTATCGGAGGGCGCAGTCATCGTGCGGTACCTGATCCAATACGGAGAATCCATGAATATACAGCCAAAAGGGATCTGGCGGGACGAGCTGCATCAGCTGGATGATCGTGAGACTGCATCTCTTCCATACGGCAGTCTGGGTATAATGGATGACTATCACAATGGTATGCAGCCGCCTTTGATGATCGAAGGAATGATTCCGGGAATCGCTGTGACTGCCATGGAACGTGAGGCCAGGATCTCATTCCTGAGGATGTTCCTGTATATGACGATGATGACGGATCAGTACGAATACTGTCTGTTGGATGACCTGGGTATCCGTGAAACATGGATCAAAGAATGTCCTGTCATGATCGGATATGGTTCTTTGACGGATCAGGAATTTACCGGAAGACTGATCTCAATGATCCGGGGAAAGGAACGTCAGCGTACGTTGTGGGTGATCATAACAGACTATGCTCTGGTGCAGGAAATGGATGATACGCTTCATATCAGACTGCGCAGGATCATGGACAGCTGCGAAAAATACAATGCAAGATTTCTCGTTATGGCATCAGGTTCAGCATCATTTCCCTACAGGGACCTTGCGCTGTTCCGCAGCAGGATCAGTCTTAAGAACAGCAGTCTCTCTGACTTAAGCACATTTTATGAACGGAATGTCAGGATCGTGGAACCCCAGGATGGATTTGGACTCATCAATGATAAAGAGATACTCCGTTTTGTTTATCCGCTGATCAGTGAAATGAAGCTCAGCCAGCGGTGCGGGGAGTTCAGCAGACTGTATCCTCAGTCTGTATCGGAACGGCTTCCTGTTATGCCCGAAAAGATATCCCTGAGCGACTATAACGGAAAGGGCATACCGCTTGGTATCAGCCGGAAAACATGCTTATGGAAAGATATTCCTGCACATGAGACTCTGCTGGTTATCGCAACCTATACAGAGGAACTGGAAAACCTATATGAGATCTACAGAAAGACTTATCCTGATAAAACAGTCATGAACCAGGAAACGGACACGGAAGGAAAGATCATATTCATGAGTCTTGATGCATACCGTGAATCATCTTTTACCCTCAGAAAAAAGAATATGCCGCTTCTGTATGTTGGTGAAGGTTTCCATGATCAGTATGTGTTTTCTGTCAGACAGAAATATCGGATCGGAGAAGGACAGGGCATATGGATCAGCGGTATGAAAAGCGAGGTGATACAGCTTGCCGGAGAGGCATGAAAAAACAGTCACGCTGCTGATGTTCGTGACTGTCAGATCGGTATGGTATGAATGCCGGTTTTCACTCAGATATACTCTGAATGAATGTTATGATCTGCTGCAGCATAAACTGCTTCATGAGGACCTGACTCCGATGCCGGCGTTATTCCTTGATCATGAAACAAACCGGTATCTGGATCCTGACATACCGTTGTCACGGTTAGGGATCACCCGGAGCAGATATATCATTGTCTGTTAACGGAACCTGGTGCGGAAAGAGCATTTGCGGCAAAGTTCTTCACGCAGTTCATGCCTTCGGAAACCTTCACAGATCGAATTGTAACGTTCACCGTTGAGAATGTCCTGCAGCGGCGTTGTATTGAGATCTCCCAGTCTGATCACGCCTTCAGCATCCAGACAGCAGGGGACAGCCGTTCCGTCGCAGAGTATGGCGATCTGATCCAGTGCGCCGCGGCATGTCCCGCGCTCACTGATCACATCTGCTTTCAGATCAGGCCAGTCAAACGGTTTTGAAAAGTCCGCATAGACATGTCTCATCAGACGATAGCTGCCGGGTTTGGATGTTTCATCAAACGGAAAACGCTCGTGCAGCATATCCAGACATTCCTTTGTTTTTGAGAGCATCATCTGATCTGTCCGCCAGAAACGCAGTTCACAATATGGACGCTCTGCCTGAGATGCCTGTTTACAATACTGAAGGATTGGCTCCATGAACTCCTTCGCAGAGTTCTTCATAAATTCAACAGACTGCACCGAAAAGGATACTTTGCGGATGCAGGGATGGGGTTTCAGCCGGCTTATCAGAAGACCGTTTGTAACGAGCTGTACCTGCATTCCGTATTGATCGCAGAGCGTCAGGATCTCATCGATCTCGGGATGCAGCAGGGGTTCTCCCTGTACGTGGAGACAGATGTAGGGTGTGATCTCCCTGACCTGTCTGATCACAGTTTCAAAAAAGCTGCTCTTCATAAATTTCCGTTCCCTGGTGGAAACGGTACAGAAAGAACAGCTGAGATTGCATGCACTGGTGATCTCAATGTAAACACGCTTCAGCATGAAACCATTGTAACTGAAAAAAGTTCCGGGCGTACCGGAACTTTTGATCAGTGGATCGATCTGGCAAGGAATTCTGCCGTTCTTGGTGAAAGAGGGTTGAGAAAGATCTGTTCGGGAGATCCCTGTTCTTCAATGACACCCTGATCCATGAATACGACCCTGTCAGCGACTTCCCGCGCAAAGTTCATCTCGTGTGTCACGATGATCATTGTCAGACCTTCTTCTGCCAGCTGTTTCATGACGTTCAGGACTTCGCCGACCATTTCGGGGTCAAGTGCTGAGGTAGGTTCATCAAACAGCATGAGCTTGGGATCCATGCAGAGCGCCCTGGCAATGGCAACACGCTGTTTCTGGCCGCCCGACAGGTTTCTGCTGTCCGCATGGATAAACTCAGACATGCCGACTTTATTCAGGTAATACAGTGCTTTCTCACGCGCTTCCGAAGCAGGTCGCTTCAGAACGCGTTCCTGTGAGATCATGCAGTTCTTCAGAACGTTCATGTTGTTGAACAGATTGAACTGCTGGAAACACATGCCGACTTTTGCCCTGTATGCGTCGACATTCCTGATATGGAGGATATCTTCACCGAATACCCTGATCTCTCCGTCATCAGGTTTCTCAAGGAGATTGATGCATCGCAGCAGTGTTGATTTGCCGGAACCGGATTTACCGATCAGGCAGATAACTTCCTGCTGTCTGACATCAAAGTCAACGCCTTTCAGTACTTCAAGATCTCCGAACCGCTTATGAATATTGCGGATCTCTACAATGTTCTGATCTGTCATATCAGTCCTCCCCGTTATTGGCCAATGTCATGTTTTTCGGATCTGTGACTGACTGGGGAAGGCTGACAGTCTTGTTGTTCATTTTCTTTTCAATGAAGTTCAGGATGACAGATGCAGTCTTTGTCAGGATGAAATAGATCATTGCTGTAACAAAATATGTCTGCTCGAAGTGATATGTTGTTCCGGCAATTGATTTTGCCTGGAACATCAGGTCACTGATCGAGATGATCATGAGTACCGATGAGTCCTTGATATTGACAATGAATTCATTGCCGATGGAAGGGAAGGCATTGATGATCGCCTGAGGCAGAACGACTTCCATCATTGTCTGGGCATTTGACATGCCAAGGCTTCTTGCGGCTTCTGTCTGTCCTTTATCCACTGCCTGGATGCCTGAGCGGATGATCTCTGCCATATAGGCACCGGTGTTGATGGATATAACGAAGATAGCAGCGGTCAGCTTATCCCAGTGAATGACGTTCAGAAGGGCGAAATACAGAAACACTGCCTGTACCATCATCGGTGTTCCTCTGAATATATCAATATAGATTTTTGTGATGATATCAAAGATCTTTTTCAGGATCTTTGAGGCTGTGGAAGCCGTATAGTCCAGTGTAACTGCTCTGAAGCCTCCGACCAGCAGACCGATCAGCAGACCGATCAATGTACCTGACAGGGAGATCAGAAGTGTCATTCTGATGCCGAGCAGGAAGCTCTGGCCATAGGTGGACAGTATGTTCAGGCAGATCTGCCAGAAATTCATGTTTATTCGTTGACAGCAGGCTGACGTTCAACAGCTGCCTGCATAATGCTGTTTCTTTCTTCTTCGCTGATCTTGTCGAGGATCTCCTGGATCCTGGCCTGCAGTTCAGAATTTTCTTTTGAAACAGCGATGGAAACAGTAGCGTCTTCTTCGCCTGCGAAGCCCTTGCCTTTTTCAAACTGGATAAATGTCAGGTCAGAGTTAGCGGATGTAACGCCGATCGCTACAGGCAGTTCTGATGTAACTGCATCAACATCGCCGTGCTGCAGTGCGTTGATCGCTGCAGGGAAGTCAGTAGCTGCTTCTACATGGATGACACCGCTGATCTGATCGATGATCTCATCATAAAGTGTTCCCATCTGGCCGACGACCTTTTTGCCGGACAGTTCCTGAATGGATGTGATTCCGGAAACATCTGAATCCTTGCGGACGATGACGACTTCTTCCGATACATAGTACGGAGTCGTGAAGTTGACGGATTCACGTCTTGTCGGTGTGTCTGTCATACCGGCGATGATCGCGTCGATCTCATTGTTGTTCAGGGAAGGGATCAGGTTGTCCCAGTCTGTCTTTACGATCTCAACATCCATGCCGAGGCCTTCAGCGACCTTAGTTGCGATTACGACATCATATCCGTCGCAGAAGTCAACGGAAGAGATCTGTTTGGCAGTTTCTCCGGCTTCTGTTGTTGTCCAGTTGAACGGTGCATAGTTGCATTCCATACCGACACGCAGTACAGACTGATCTCCGCTCTGTGTGCTGGAACCTGATGATGCAGGTGTGCTGGATGAACTGCAGCCGGCAAGCAGCAGACATGATGCGAGAATCAATGCGTTTCTAAAGTTCTTCATAACTTCCTCCTAGCAAAAAATAAACCGTATGCTATCACATACGGGGATATCCATAAGTAATAGCGCCTCTTCATCTATGGATGAAGGAGTGATACAGATCTTGTCTGTATCCCCACACAGTGACATGCCGGTCATCTGTGTTCGGCGGCGATTGCCTTTCGCCTGGTTCAAAGTCTGCCGACTCCGCAGGTTACTTATCTGCGCCGCTACCTCTACCGATTTACTTTAACAGGTACGATTATTAATCAGATATGCATGCTTGTCAAGAATATTATCCTTTGATTTTTTTCCAAAGACTGACATTATCCGTATTTGAAAGAGAGGAAAGCATGTTTTTCCGCGCATTTGGGTATTGTTCATAGATCGACTGCAGGATATCTCCGGCAGCTGACCGCGCTGTCCGGTCATTGTTCGGGCAGCCGCTTTTGACGACCGGTATCTGAAGCTCTTCTTCAACTGCCTTCCTGATTTCATCTTCATACACATAGATCATCGGGCGTATCATATCCATTTCGGAATAGGAAAGATGACTGACCGGCTCAAAAACGGAGATCCTGCTTCCGTGGATCATATTCATCAGCAATGTTTCTACAGCATCGTCCCCATGGTGTCCGAGCGCGATCTTGTTGCACTGATACTGTGCGGCCGCTTTTGTCAGTGCGCCTTTGCGAAGAGCGGAACATCTGGAGCAGCTGAGATTGCCGTTGTTTTTGGGATAATGGAGAAGCGTTTCATACAGGTCCGTATCGACTGTGACCAGTTCGATCCCATGGTCTTTGAAATACGCTGAAACAGGAGAAATATCTTCTCCTTCAAAACCCATATTCAGATGGATCCCGACGACAGTGAAATCACAGTGATCGTAATGCTGTTTGACACGCCTGTACTGGGCAAGGGCGTACAGCAGGAGAACAGAATCCTTGCCGCCGGAAACACCGACACAGATGCGGTCTCCGTCATTGATCATCTGATAGTCAACGTCTGCTTTTCTGAGTGAGGAAAGTATCTTTCTAAATGACATGGAGCCTCCTGTTTTGCCATTATAGCATTAAGTTGTTATAATTTCCCACGGATGGACGCTGTCATACTTTTGAACAAACCGGCCGGGATCACATCGTTTGATGCGGTTGCCCGCTGCCGCAGGATCCTGCATGAACGCAAGATCGGTCATACGGGAACACTTGATCCGAATGCTTCGGGTCTTTTGATCATTCTGACAGGACGTTATACAAAGCTGCTGCCGTACTGCGTATGCAATCATAAACATTATCAGGCGCAGTTCCTGCTTGGAAAAGCAACGGAAACGGAAGATATCTGGGGGAATACCATCGAAGAGAATATACCCTCTGAACATACACAGGAAGAACTGGACGAGGTAAGCAGATCGCTGACCGGGTTCAGTATGCAGACTCCTCCGATGTATTCGGCGATCAAGGTCAACGGAAAGAAGCTTTACGAATATGCCAGAGAAGGCAAGACCGTTGAACGTACTCCGAGAGAGATCTATGTTGATCACCTTGACGTTCATCGGATCGAAGAAAATCTGTATGCGATGGATGCTGTCGTATCTTCCGGTACATATATCAGGACGCTGATCACGGATTATGCCAGGAAACTGAATGAGCTCGGCTGTATGAGCGCACTGCAGCGTACCGGCATCGATAATCTGAGCCTGGAACAGGCAATGACCTTTGAACAGCTTGAAACAGACCCTGTATTCCTGAAACCGGAAGATGTCCTGAACCCGGATATCCGTCTGATCGAAACGGATATGCCGGACTATGTGCACAACGGCAGGGATCTTAAGCTGGATGCGGATTGTGAATATGTCGGCATTCTTTCGGAAGGAAGACTGATTGCTGTATACGGAAAGCGGGAAAACGGATATTATCATTGTGAGAGAGGATTATTCTGATGCGGATACAATATATAGATTTGAATGAGACCAGCAGAAGCTACAAACCGGCTGCCGCATGCATCGGTTATTTTGACGGTCTGCATCTGGGACATCAGGCTCTCATTAAAAAAACCATTGAACTGGCACATGAACATCAGTGTGAAAGTGCACTGATCACCTTTGATCCGGACCCGTGGGTGACGATCCATAAAGACATGACCGTCAAACATATCACAACCATGAAGCAGCGTATCAATCTCGCAATGCAGTCCGGCATCAAAAATATTTATATCCTGAAATTCACCGAGGAGATGTCAAAGCTGAGCCCGCATGATTTTGTCGAGCGTGTGATCCTGCCGTGCAATATCAAGGCACTTGTCTGCGGCTTTGATTTCCGCTACGGATACAAAGGACAGGGAACCTGCGATACCCTCAGGGAAGAAGGGCTCTTTGATGTCGCTGTCGTGGATGCTGTTTTGGACGGAGGAGAAAAGATCTCATCGACCCGTATCGGCGGCCTGATCGAAGCAGGTGAGGTGGATGAAGCTGCCAGACTGATGGGTCATCCGTATGTGATCGAAGGAAAGGTGATCCACGGACGTCATGTCGGTGCCTCACTCGGGTTCCCAACAGCCAATATCGATGTCGACCTGGAATATCTTGAACCGAAACACGGAGTCTATGCCTGCCGTGCATATATCAAAGGGATCCCTCATCCTGCTATGGCAAATCTCGGACATAATCCGACCGTCAACTATACTTCGGCGCTTTCGCTGGAAGTCCATATCCTTGATTTTGAGGGAGACCTGTACGGGGAAACGATCGCTGTTGAGTTCGTGAAGTTCATCAGGGATGAACAGAACTTCAAGAACAGGACAAACCTGATCATGCAGCTGGAACTGGACAGAAATACTGTCAGGAAGTTACTGAATGCTGAAAAATGAATTTCTTGCGCAGATGAGAGATCTTCTGGGAGACAGAATGGACGAATACCTGAAGGCAATGGAAATGAAGCCTGTCAGGGGTTTTCGTGTGAATACATTGAAAACAGATGAAGCATTTATCCGGAAAGAACTTGATTTTGAATGGGTCAGGAATCCCTACGCATCCAATTCCTGGATCCTTCCGGATGAAGTCAAACTGTACGAATCACCGGCATACACTGCCGGACTGTTTTATGTACAGGAGACATCCGCGTCATCTGCTGTTGAGATACTTGATCCCAGGCCAGGATCAAAAGTCCTTGACCTTTGTGCTGCTCCCGGTTCCAAATCGACACAGATCGCGGAACGCATGGAACAGAAGGGTTTCCTTGTCTGCAATGAGTATGAGTCTTCCAGGGCTATGATCCTTGTGGAAAACCTGGAAAAGCACGGTGCAGCAAATACGTGCATCATCAACAGCGATACCAGGGATGTTGCTGCGGCTTTCCCTGAGTACTTTGATTATGTGCTCTGTGATGCGCCATGTTCAGGAGAGGGAATGTTCCGCAAAAATCCCGAAGCATGTGATGAATGGTCTCCGGAAAATGTACTGGCCTGTGCAAGAAGACAGCTGATGATCCTGAATAATGCCTATCAGACACTGAAACCGGGAGGGATCCTGGTATATTCGACATGCACATTGAATGAAACCGAGAACGAAAACACTGTTATTGATTTTCTGAATGAACATCCGGACATGAAGATCGATCCGATTCCGGATATTTACCCTCATACATTCAAAAGCCGACTGCTGGATGGCGTACTGCGTATACTGCCGTCTGAATCTGGTGAAGGACATTTTGTGTGCCGCATGCGCAAAGACGGGGAAGGCAGAAATAAAGAACTGAAGCAGATGAAGTCTGACAGGATCGACAGTACGGTCACACAGTTTCTGAAGGAACAGCTTGATGAAACGTACAGTTATCTGTACAGCAGAAACGGCCGTATTTACGGTGCTGATCTGCCGTTTGTTTCAATCAGTCCCTGCCGTCTGGTCCGTTTCGGCGTACTGCTGGGAGAAGTCAAAGGAAGCAGATTCGAGCCTGATCACGGGTTCTATGCGTCTGCCGCGCATTCTTTCAGAAAAGTATATGATCTCGATGATGAACAACTGGTACAATATATACATGGAGATACACTGACCGTACCGCTGAATAAGGGATGGTATGGTGTCGCATATAAAGGCCATGTATTTGCCGGCGGCAAATCTGACGGCCGTATGCTGAAGAATAAATATCCGAAACGTTTGCGAAGAAGGTGACCTATGGAACTCGAAATGTTTTCTTTTATTGAATCTGTCATCGAGGAATATGACCTGCACCAGGCAACCTATGCATATGCGGAGAATGCAATCCGCAGCTATTTTGAAAGTATCTGTGCTGTGCCGGGCTCTTCGGTCGTTTCCGTTCATACAAGGATCAAGACGGGGGATAGCCTCAGGGAAAAACTTTTGCGGAACAAATTCTACCTTCATTTTGATCACCCGCGTGATGCACTGATGTATCTGTCTGACCTGGTCGGCATTACGATCGAGTGTCAGTTTATCAGGAATGAAGCTGAAATATACAACAGCCTCTTTCATCATTTCAAGATCGACGGCAGCGGCTTCAGCAAAGCTCTTGAAGATCCGAACATCCTGCTGAACATGCACATGCCGCAGCCTCAGACTCAGAGAAACGGTTTTACGATCTACCGGATCGACGGATACTATATGTTCAACAGTGAACGTATCAATTTTGAACTGCAGATCAAATCACTTGTCCACCGTTTCTGGAGCGAGATCGAACATGAAGTCGTATACAAGAATCCTGACTTTGTAGTTTAT
>JAEIGA010017475.1_pt1 | contig 10931 bp, 9 predicted proteins | sample 9270691 | NCBI WGS metagenome assembly JAEIGA01 (sample SAMN17057246, study PRJNA624740) | gut metagenome | biome: biome; isolation source: fecal sample | host: Bos grunniens | place: China: Xizang | collected 2019 | reverse complement strand
TCCAGACTGCATCCACCTACGATTAAAGCGCCAAGCAATGATATTATATACTTTTTCATAGTCCTGTCTTAGAATGTAATTTTTGCTCCCAATGTAAATCTTGCTGTACGAGGATAGATGCTGGTGAACCACTCATATCCCGCATCCAGTCCATTGATATTTACTTCCGGATTCAGACCGCTGTACGTACTGAAACATGCGACGTCACGAGCTGTGAAGAAGAAATGTATGTTATCTATGATCTTCTGCCATTTTTTCATGTCCAGAGTATAACCCAGAGATATGGCATCAATCTTCAGGAATGTACCATCTTCAAGCCAATAGTCACAAAGGACCTTCTCCTGTTTGATGTGGCGATTCTCTATATATGCAGATCGCAGGACGTTGATTCCCGTGTCCGTCGCCAGACCATAGTACATATTGATGGTATTGAACACATCGAAATCAATCCAGCTTCTAAGGTTGATGTTCAAACTTAGATTCTTGTAACGGAATGAGTGGCTCCACGAAGCAATGACAGCCGGAATCGCATCACCTATATATCTCTTATCCTCATATTTTCTATTGTCGGCGAGGATAATATTGTCATCCTTATCATATATCAGCCATTTTCCCTCTTCTGTCACTCCGGCATATTTCCATATATAGTACTGACCGATCTTAGTTCCTTCTTCCATACGGCCGCCATAACCTGGATTTCCCGGAGAAGGAAACTCTACGCGGTCGGAATAAGTGTTATTGCCCCACAGAGATGTGATTCTTGAATTGCTATGAGATAGACGCAGGGTCGTTGACCATTGGAAATCATTCTTTCTCACCGGCACACCACCGATTTCCACTTCCCATCCCAAGTTTTCAAGGTCACCATAGTTCATGGTGGTCTTTTCATATATGGCAGGTGGCTGAGGCACACGTATATTGTAGAGCATGCCTGTTATGGCCCTGCGGTACAGGTCCACCTTACCATAGAGGCGATTGTTAAGGAAGGAATAATCTATACCGAAGTTCAACTCTGATTTCTGCTCCCATTTGAGGTCATGGTTCACATTTGATGAATGGCCGTAAGAGACAACCCATTCTCCATCATAGATCCAGTATGAGTTTGAACTATAGGTAGGCACGGTCACGCCGCTTGAGAAGTTGTTATTACCGGTCACACCATAACCAAGACGGAGTTTCAGGTCTTTAATCCAACTGATATTCTTCATCCACGGTTCCTGGGATATGCGCCAACCTCCCGAGAGACTCCAGAATGTTCCCCAACGGTTATTCTTTCCAAATTTCGATGAACCTTCATGGCGGATGGATGCCATCAGAAGATATCTGTCTTTCCACGCCCAGTTTGCTCTTCCGAAAAAGGCCAGAAGGCGCTCACGGGAATTCTTGCTGGAAGACATCAGGGCGTCTCCCTCTGTAAGATACGTTCCCTTACCCATATCCCACGGGCCGATTCCATCAATAACGAAATCATAGTTGGTCATACTGAAGCTTTCGCCACCGCTCTGGAAGAAACTATATCCGGCAACAGCCGAGATTTTATGTTCCTTTATCATGCCTAACCAGCTGGCTGTCACCTCGGTGGTTATATCCGACCATTTACTGTAGCTGTGATGAGCACTTCCATGGTAACCATTATCCACACAAGTCTTATGATGACTGTCCAGATAATTGGTGTTCTGCTGGGTCTTGTTCTGCCAACCCACAGTCGCATTCAGTTTGATGTCGTATGGAAGATTAAGCTTGAAGGATGCATCCGCGGAAAGCCAGGTCTCGACACGATCGTTCTGCTTTAACATTACATCAGCAACCGGGTTGAAGGTGTCGTTACCTCCGGTGAGGACATTGTAACCCGATTCGTTGGAATCGCTGTACGGGCTGATTGTCGGATTAAGTTTGAGGGCCTGGTTGAATTGGCTGGACGAAGAGCGGATGTCGCGCTTCACATGTAGATATTGTGTATGGAAATCAACCTCCAGGAGATTCTCCAAGGCACTGAAATGGCCGTTCACACGCCCTTCATAGTCTGTTCTACCGTCTCCGATTGCTATACCTTTCTGATTTTGGGTCATAAAGTTGGCATATATCTTAGCGACTGAAGAACCACCTGTCATGCTCACAGAATGTCTGTGTGACACAGCACCCTCATTAAGCAGTTCGCCATACCAGTCTGTATCATAACCATAGTCACTTCCTATATCATATTTAAGGTATCTTTCTCTTGTGAGCACTCGCGGTCTTGCTGTAACGGCCTCAGTAGACACCTCGCCGGTGTAACTGACTTTGAATGATCCCTCCTTGGCCTTTTTGGTAGTCACAAGAATAACTCCTCCCGCAGCCCTGGTTCCATAGATAGCGCCTGCTGATGCATCCTTCAGGATATCAATCGACTCTATCTCATCCTGGTTGAGCGAACTCAGGTGACCTCCTGGGATGCCGTCGATGACCACAAGCGGGGAATCGTCTGCATTTATAGAAGAGACACCTCGCAGCTGGAAACCGTAAGACGCGTTAGGTGACGAGTTCGTTGAGATGGTCATTCCGGAAATTTCGCCTCGAAGAGCTGTCGCGATCGTTGCTCCGCCACCTCCTTGGACAAGGTTGTCTGCCTTGATAGAGGTGATCGAACTTGTCACTTCTCGTTTTTCCAATGTTCCGTAACCGACAACTACAACCTCTTTGAGCTCATTGGCATTAATCATCAACTTTACATCTATTGGTCCCGAGACGCTGCCTATGGTTTTGAGCTGGGTCACATAGCCAACGTATGAAAACTCAAGAGTACAAGGAAGATAAACCGCTATGGAATATTTTCCGTCGAGGTCTGTCACGACACCCTGCTGGGTCCCTGCGACCATAACACCTCCACCGGGTAGAGGATATCCCATATCATCTATCACGGTACCTGAGATTGTCACCTTTTCCTTTTTAGCGGGCTCTGCCAGCACGATGACATCGGTGCCGTTTATAGTAAATCCCACACCCTGTTCGGTCAGCAGCCTTGTTATAGCCGCTTTTGCAGGCTCCTTTGTTGCAGTGAAATTCACCTTCTTCTGCATCGCCACAGCATCTCGGCTATAAAAGAAGTTGAACCCTGACAAGCTTTGGATCTCGCTCAGCACCTCATACAGCGGTTTCTGCGAAACCTGAATGCTGATCTTCTCCGAGTTCTGCGCCATCACTGTCACAGCAACAAGCATTGAGGCCAGTATTAATAAGAGTTTCTTCATCGGTTATTTCTTTTTCAATATTATTCCATCAGGAGTTATCATAGTCTTTATTCCGCAGGTCTGTTCCATATAAGAAAGGACTGTTCCCAACTCCCTGTTATCAAACGAGCCAGAAAAACGGATGGTATTAAGGCTCTCGTCATCGATAGTCATCTGAACTCCAAAATGGTTGGATATCTGTCTGGCCACTTCCTTCAAAGAGGTATCCATGAACACAAGTTTATTGCTCATCCACTCAACGCCCGTTATGCTGCTGAGCGTTTCCACCTTCATTTCCCAATTGGAGACGTTGCATGTAAAACGTTCTGACGGATGCATTATATATTGGAAATCCTCAACACCGGTCCTGCTTATCTCCACAGAACCGGAAATCAGAGCCACCTGCACGATGTCATCGGAAGCGAAAGACTGGAGACTGAACTGCGTACCAAGCACCTTGATCTGAATTTCTTTTCCTGTCTCCACAATGAATGGCTTTCCCTCGTCCTTTGCAACGTCAAAATAGCCTTCGCCATTAAGTTTCACCCTTCTCTCATCACCATTGAAGGCTACAGGGAACTCAAGCGAAGAATTGTGATTCAAAGTGACCACAGTGCTGTCAGGCAGAGTATATTTAACAAACTTGCCCTGACGGGAAGTAAGGATTATCGCCTTGTCGGTACCAGTCACCGGACCTCTCATGACAAGCGTAATGTTCAAGGCCACCAGCAGCAGAATCACCGCAGCCATGGACCAGAACAGCCATTGCCTTCCGAGAGGCTTTCTCCCAGACGGTTTAACCTGTGCTTTGACACAGGTCTTACGCCATGCAATTTCAACATCTTTTTCTGAATACCTGCGAGCCAGCTGACTTAGGTTATACACCTTTGCCAGTGACACCAGTGTCATTTCATTTTCCTTAGACGCAGCAGCCCATTCTTCTACCACACCCGCATTCTGGGGATCCAGTTCTCCTTTGAGGTACTTCAGCAGTCGGCTGGTTGTTATTTCCTGTTCAGTTTTCATAATGACAAATTTCATCACACTTATAACACATAACTCGGAGAAAACACGATATCATTTTTATATTTTTCTTCATTGACATTACAAACGGTAGAAACAATATGCTATCAGCAGATTTTTGTGTATATTTGCGCGGATATGGGAAACCGGATTGAAAAATATCACAGCCTCTTTGTCAATTACTACGGCGCTCTCTGCAACTATGCCTCACTCTATATCCCGAGGCACGATGCAGAAGACGTTGTCAGCGACGTGTTCACTGGACTCATTGAAACAAAGGATCCTGCCGAAGTGTCGAGAAACTACCTCTACACCTCAGTAAAAAACAGGTGTCTGAACAGGATACGCAACGGCAAGAGTGACAAAATATACCAGGAATACATCGCCGAAAGGCTTTCGGAGTATTTTGAGGTGCCGGATGAGAGCATGCTGCTGGACATCAGGAACCAGTTGTGCGATGCGATAAAGGAACTTCCCGAAAGATATAGACAGACATTCATTCTGAGCCGGTTCTCCGGACTGTCAAACAAGGAAATTGCTAATGAATTAGGACTTTCGGTCAGAACTGTTGAGTCCTATATGACTTCCGCGCTGAAGATTCTGCGCATCGTTCTTAAAGATTATCTGTTCATCCTGCTTATGATCATCTGACACGACCTCAAAATATATGTACCTCGCATTCTTAGGCTTTCTTGAGATGTCGTTCACAGACATCCTCGACATATTGCTTCTGGCCATTCTGATCTTCATTCTCTTCAAGTGGATCAGGGGCTCTTCGGCGATGAGCATCTTCGTTGCCATCGTTTCGCTTTTCTTTATCCGCATCCTCGTCAGCGCACTTGGAATGAAATTCATGACCACGCTCCTGGACACCATCCTGGATGTGGGAGTTGTCGCTATCATCGTCATTTTCCAACCAGAAATCAGGAAGTTCCTCATTCAGCTCGGAAACAGATACATGGCCAATGCAAAGGGAAGCAACCTGCTGAACCGCGTCTTCGGCAGAAACCGACAGGGAGCGGACTTCAGTGAGGCTGTGAACGAAATTTCCGACGCATGCAACAGAATGTCACAAAGCAAGACCGGAGCGCTGATTGTGATTCAGCACAATGCGCCGCTTGAAGACATCATCAGCACCGGCGACAAGATCGATGCGGCAATACATCGCAGGCTGATAATGAACCTGTTCTTCAAGAACTCGCCTCTGCATGACGGAGCACTTGTCATCTCAGGAAACAGGATTGCCGCTGCACGATGCACCCTTCCGATAACCCAACGCAAGAACATTCCTGCCAATTACGGAATGAGACATAAGGCAGCGATCGGCATTACCGAAGAAACGGATGCGGAAGTGATAGTGGTGTCGGAAGAGACAGGAAATATCGCTTTTGTCAAAGAGGGCAAGGTCACCAAGATCAACAACATAAACGAGCTGAAGCTTCTGTTAGGAGAATCACTGGGATAGGATATGGCAGGAATTGATGTAAGATTGGAGCAGAAGATCGGATTTGACCGCATCAGGCAGATCATTTCCGACAAATGTTCTACCGCATATGCGGCAGAGAGGGCGGCGAGCGAAACATTCTCAACCAAAGCATCACAGATACGCAAACGTCTGCTCCTGACAGACGAGATGAGGCTCATCATGATGTTCGAGGACGGATTCCCGTCCGGAGGATTCATTGACTGCATAGATTTCCTTAAACCGCTGGAAAGCAATTCAGCGGCGATTGACCTTCTGTCTCTGAGAAAGCTGAAGACAATGCTGGAGACCCTCCGCAAGGTCACAGGCTTCTTCGAGGACATCAAGGACGGCGTCTACCCTAACCTCAAGAGGATGAGCGCGCCTGTCATGTGCTTCCCCGAGGTACAAAGACGCATCGAGGGCATAATCGACAGATACGGAGACATCAAAGACACAGCGTCTGACATACTGTACGAGATACGCAAGTCCCTTCGTGAAAAGGAAGGTGCCATATCGCGCAGGATGAGCGCAGTCCTCAAGAAGGCGCAGGAAGAAGGGATCGTAGACGGCGACGCATCAGTCACCGTGCGCGAGGGAAAGATGCTGATACCGGTGAATGCTGCAAACAAAAGGCGTATAGCGGGATTCATATACGACGAGTCAGCCACAGGAAAGACGGCATATATCGAGCCGGCTGAAGTTGTGGAACTGGACAATCAGATCAAGGAGCTGAAGTTCTCGGAGCAGCGCGAAATCCAGCGGATCCTCTTCGAATTCACAGAATTCATGAGGCCATACATCCCTGATCTCCTGGATGCCGCACGATACCTCGGAGAGATCGATTTCATCATGGCCAAGGCACAGGTGGCCCTGGAGTTTATCGCCGGCATGCCGGTGATTTCCGACAACGGCGAGATGAACCTGCGCAAGGCACGTCATCCTCTTCTGGAACGCGCGCTGAAGAAAGAAAAGAAGGAAATCGTCCCTCTCACTGCGACCCTGACCCCATCCAAGCACATTCTTCTGATCTCCGGACCTAATGCCGGAGGAAAATCCGTCTGCCTGAAGACCGTGGGGCTGCTTCAGTATATGTTCCAGTGGGGCATGCTGATCCCGACATCAGAAACCTCGGAAATGATGGTCTTTGACCGCATCATGGTGGATATCGGAGACGACCAGTCCATTGACAATGACCTCAGTACATATAGTTCATTCCTTGTCAACATGAAGGAGATGCTGGCAAAAGCGGATTCAAAGACACTGATTCTGATCGACGAGTTCGGGTCCGGAACCGAGCCTGCTGCCGGAGGAGCCATTGCCGAAGCCATTCTCTGTGAATTCGACAAGCGCAGTGCCTATGGAGTGATCACCACCCATTACACCAATCTGAAGCTATATGCTTCTGCAGAAACGGGAGTGATTAACGGAGCGATGATGTTCGATGTGAAGAACATTGCCCCTCTTTTCAAACTGGAGATGGGGCTTCCGGGCAATTCGTTCGCATTCGAGCTGGCTCGAAAGACCGGCCTGCCGGAGGAAATAATCAAGGACGCGGAGGCCCGCGCCGGAGAAGAGTTCGTCGGCATCGAAAGAAACCTTCGCAAGATTGCCCGTAACCGAAAGGCATTGGATGAGAAGCTGGAAAGGATCAGACACACCGACCGCACCCTCGAGAACATCACCGACAAGTATCAGAAGGAGCTCCTTCAGATAAAGCAGCTCAAGAAGGAGATTATAGAAGAGGCGAAAAAAGAGGCCGAGACAATCATAAAGAGTGCTAACAGACAGGTAGAGAACACTATCAAGACCATACGCGAGTCGCAGGCGGACAAGGAGCAGACACATCAGGCCCGCAAGGGACTTCAGGACTTCATGTCGCTGCTGGCGGCCAAGAAGGAGCAGGAGCAGAAGGAGAAAGAGGACTATATAGAGAAGAAGATCCGCCAGCTGGATGCCCGTAAGGAAAGACAGAAGCAGAGAAAGTCGCAGAAGGCAGATGCCAAGGCCCAGCAGGAACAGATGGAAATCCAGGCTGAACAGCAGAGATTGGAAGCGTTCCGCAGTGCACCATTGAAGGCAGGAGAAAAAGTGAGGGTCAAGGACAACGGCATGGTCGGTGAGGTGGTGAAAGTCTCTGCCAAGGCCGTGGTGGTCACCATCGGAAACATCAGCAGCAAGATGCCTCTTGACAAAGTTGAGAGAATCACGTCCAACGAATTCAAGAGCGCAGTGAAGGAGGTCTCACGTGAGGTGTCTTCAGTTCGCGTAGACTCTTCGCTGACAGAACGCAAGCTGAATTTCAGCACCGAACTTGATGTGCGGGGGGAAAGGTTGAATGATGCCTTGGAAAAAGTGACGCGCTACATTGATGATGCTATAATGCTGAATGTGTCGAGCGTCAGAATCATACACGGGAAGGGTACGGGTGTACTCCGCGATGAACTGCAGAAGTTCCTGCGCACAATGCCCGGGGTGGCAAGCGCCAAGGATGAACACATACAGTTCGGAGGCAGCGGCGTCACCGTTGTTACATTTGAATAAAAGATCATATGAAGACACTCAGGTTGATGCTTATATGCGTTGCTGCGTTCGTTGCTGCAGCATGCTCGGGAAAGAAGGACGGTTTGCAGCCAGAGGACGTGGTGGCAGGATTCCACCAGGCGTTGACTTCTCTCGAATTCGACAAGGCTGCGGAATATTGCTGCGAGGCAGAAGCGAAAGAGTATGTGAACGCCTTTGAAAAGGCATATGAGACAGCTCGGACCCGGGATGAGGGCGCAACACAGATCGCCATAGGTATGCTGCATGATGCTGCAGTAACCGTGGATGATATCGAGAGGAACAAAGAGACAAGAACGGTGTTCTACACTATCGGAGATGGCTGCGGGAACACCAAGAACAAGATTGCCGTGTTGAAGGATGTGGAGGGAGAATGGAAAATAGCGGAAATAAAAGACAGATAACGGGGCGACAGGGAGAAGATCTCGCATGCAGCCTGCTTGAAAGCAAGGGACACATTATCCTCGAGCGCAACTTCAGGGCGGGACATTTTGAGATTGACATCATCTCGACAGATGCTGACGGAATACATTTTGTAGAAGTTAAGACCCGCCGCGAAAGCATACAGGCTCCGCCACAGGAAAATGTGGGCCTGACGAAGCAGAAAAGGATAGCTCGGGCGGCAAAAGGATTTCTTCGGAGCAGACGAGGAATGCCATTTGGCAGCAGTGAATGTCATTTTGACATTGTTGCTGTCACCTTTAAGGAAACCACCGCGCTGATGGAATATTTTCCAGACGCGTATATACCCATATATTTATAACACTATGAACAGATCACATTGCTATTGCGTTATCATGGCCGGAGGTAACGGTATCCGTATATGGCCTGTCAGCAGAAACGCAAAGCCAAAACAATTTCTCGATGTTGCCGACACCGGCAAGACCTTCATACAAAGCACCTACGACAGGTTTGCACAGATCGTCCCAGAGGAAAACATCATCGTAGTAACAGGAGACCGCTATCGCGATCTTGTCAGAGAACAGCTTCCACAACTGGCTCCGGAGAATCTCCTTCTTGAACCATATGCACGTAACACTGCACCATGTATCGCCTATGCGACATATGCATTGCTGAAAAGGGATCCTGAGGCAAAGGTTGTGGTTACTCCGTCAGACCATCTGATCGAAGACAAAGACCTCTTTATCCAGACCATCGAAAAGGCGTTTGAGCACGTAGAGGAGAACGACGTCCTTATGACTCTCGGAGTGGTTCCGACAAGACCTGACACCAACTACGGTTACATTCAGGCATACGGCGGAAGCGAAGCATACAAACAGGGAACCCCTCTTCAGGTGAAGACATTCACGGAGAAACCGGACAAGGAGCTCGCAGAGGTGTTCATCAGCACGGGAGAATTCTTCTGGAACTCCGGTATCTTCATCTGGAAGGCGCAGACCATCCGAGAGGAGATGGAGAGATACCTCCCGGAGGTGACCGGCCTGTTCAAAGGATGGGAAAAGATTCTGGGAACTTCAGTCGAAGGCGAATTCATCACCAAAGCATATACCGACAGTGCAAACATATCCATCGACTACGGTGTGATGGAAAAGACCGGGAGGGCGTGGATCTGTCCGGTGCAGTTCAGATGGAATGATGTGGGAACATGGGAGTCGCTTTACAACATAATTCCGGATAAGGATGAGTCTGGAAATGCCTGCAACCTGGAAAACACCCTTATCGAGGACACCAAGAACACTCTGGTGGTGTCTCCGGAAAAGAAGAAGCTGGTTGCGATCAAAGGACTCGAGAATTATATGGTCATTGACACCGAGGATGTGTTGGTCATCTGCCCTAAGGATGACAAGAAATTCAAAGAATTCATCTCAGGCATTGCAATGCCCGACTACGAAAAATACAGATAACAGAATACAGATATGGAGAAAAGGATACAGGCCGACATGGTTGCGGCAATGAAGGCGAAAGACGCCGTGAAACTCGCTTCTCTCAGGGCGATCAAGGCTGCAATCCTCCTTGCAAAGACTGCAGAGGGTGGAAACGGAGAGGTTACTGACCAGGATGTGGTGAAGATCATCCAGAAACTGGTCAAGCAGCGTAAGGAAAGCGCGCAGCAGTACAATGACGCGGGACGTCCGGAACTTGCGGATAACGAGCTTGCGGAAGTTGCGGCAATGGAGTGCTATCTTCCGAAGCAGCTCAGCGAGGATGAAGTGAAATCGGAGCTTGAAAAGATCATCGCTGAGGTTGGTGCAACACAACCTTCTGACATGGGCAAGGTGATGGGGGTTGCAACCAAGCGTCTGGCAGGTCTGGCAGAAGGCCGTCTCATCTCTACACTGGTCAAGCAACTTCTGGCAAAATAGATTTCTCTTCTTGCGCCTTCGTCATACTCTTGACCTTTGTCAGTCGCCTTCCTGCTGCTGTTCGGTTGTAAACCAGAGGATCAGCAGGAGATAAGGCAGGAAGCGGCTATTTTGACAGAATTCCGCGCAACAGTTGCAGACATGAACTCCTGTAGTCACTTTGCCCCATATATACAAAAAAAGAAGTTGATTATGTCAACTTCTTTTTTGTGGTCCCACCAGGGCTTGAACCTGGGACCCCCTGATTATGAGTCAGGTGCTACTAACCAACTGAGCTATAGGACCTTTTTTCGTTTCTTTTGGCTTATTGCTTCGTCAGACTTCGCATCGTCGGTCGGTCATTACCGAAAGGTA
>JAEIGA010017474.1_pt1 | contig 10931 bp, 10 predicted proteins | sample 9270691 | NCBI WGS metagenome assembly JAEIGA01 (sample SAMN17057246, study PRJNA624740) | gut metagenome | biome: biome; isolation source: fecal sample | host: Bos grunniens | place: China: Xizang | collected 2019 | reverse complement strand
GTTGGGAAGAATTGGGCTTGACAAGAGTATCCATTAAAGTTTGTAATAGCTTCTTTAATTTGATCTCCATCTCCAAATTTCCCTTCTGATATATTTCTCCAATGTAACAAGGCCAGGTTAAATACTTTATCTGGATAGCTAAATTGTCTAGGAACTTTATTACACCAATCTTTCCATTCTGTCATGAAATGATTAAATCCATCTTCAACCTTTACTATTCCTTGTGTTGAGTAGAATTTATCAGTGTTATCAAGTTGCTGAGTACTTTCAAACATTGCTGCGATATAAGATATTTGATACTTATAAAGCTCAGCAAATTCCATAGCTATCTCATCATTTTCTATCGGGCTTTTACATTTGAAGTAATTTTCGCTGATCATATCTGAATATTCTTGTAAGTCATAATACCTACCAAATATATAGATCTTATCTGGAATATTCATTATGTCATTTAATTGATTTTGGCTTACTTTCATTAATTCTTTATAAGCCGTTTCATAATATATAAACTTTTCTAGCTCGAGGTGTTTATTTCCGAGCTTTAATTTATCCAGGCCGAGAATAGGTGTTAATTTCTCTGCCATGACTGATATTAATTTTTTCTTTCTTACTACGCTCGAGTCTATCTTTCCATCTTTGAATTTTATCTCAGTCATAGTCTCTTTTAGTTTCTCGATAAATTCCGACGCAAAATCAGGTCCGAAGGTCATAACTAGTGCTCCTTCGTTAACTCCAGTATCATATGCGTCGAGAGTATCGAGATTATCTAAGAGAATATTCTTGACAATTTCAATAGCATTACCGTTATAGAATTTTCCGAGCGATAATAATTTCTGACAAAGGGGATTATACTTCTTGATATTTGCCATCAGTTTAGCATGTTTTTCCATCTTGATCTTACATCTCGCCTCTGCACAATATGTAATACCCCATGCCATTTGTTCTTTACAGTATTTTGCATAATCCACTCTATATTCTTCCCACTTATTAATACCACAAGAATGAAGTCGAGCTGCCAATCGAATATTATCACAGAAAGTATCAATTGCAACCTGTGAGTATTCTGTTTTCTTTGTCTCATAGATCATTAAAGTATAGAAAGCATCTAAGTTACAGTAATGACCTAGGATCTTTGAAGGAATACACATGTAAGGATTTCCCCAATACATCTTAATCAAAGTTTCAAACTCATCGATATAATCTGGATATCTATCACACAAAGCTTTCCATTCTTGAGTATCTTTGAAATTATCTGGCGTTACTCTAAGCTCTTTATGTTTATCCTTCTTAAGCTTACCGACAGTTTCAAATAACATGGCATCGATCGTATCTGAAATCCAATCAAACTCAGTATCCCAGACAGTAGACTCTAGGACCATATTTGCCGTCCACTTGAGAGAATATTTTTTCAAGTGATTACCATCAAGAATATTAAATACACTGGCATCCCTGAGATTATAAAGGTCAACTCCTAACATACGATGAGATACTTGAAACTCATATTGCATATTATAAGTCCATAGATAATCCATTCTGGCCTTTAAGAAATTTCCCAATCTCCTTTTAAGCTCAGAATACTCATCCTCTGTCATACCATTCATTTTAAGGTCAGTGAATGATATAAAACCTCCATACTGAATTGTACATAAAGATACTCCCGACCAGTCAAACCATTTATCAGTCGCCATACCGGAAGCCTCATAGTCAAAGCCAAAATTAGTTCCGAATGGCTGACAATCTAACCAATCCAAGAAAGTTATAGCCTCTGAGTAAGTTGAAATTATCTTATGCCTAAACCAGGAAAAATCTCTGGGCTTAGCAAAATCAGGGGACATAAAATCCTTAATCTCAGCCGGCTCGGGAAAATCTACAATAACTTTGGCAAATGCACCTCCTTCAATACTAAGCCTCCTAAGTTTAGAACAATCAAAGTAATTCTCACTACGAATTCCTAAGTGATAATACTCTTGTAAATACTTGAATGGCTCTGAACCTACTAACATAATACCATCAGATACTTCCAACTTGAGAATTCTATTACGATCCTCTTGAGAAGCATTACATAAACTTTGTATGGTATAGATCTCATTACCTAAACCACACCCAAAAAACTTCGTAAAATCTGGCGTCTTTTCTTGATCAACCAATACAATACGTCTTTCCATATAAAATTATTAAAATATATATTATACATCGGGAAAGTACTGACACAAAACAATACTTTACCCTACACAAATTCAGATATAAGGAAATAACCTCTCTGCCTAAGACTTAATTCCCACTATCAAAAAAGCATGATCACGTTTGCCTGTTTCTTTATTAGTTATCTTACATGAACTCAACTCAAAATATTCTTCTAGGGCTGTCGATTTTGGTGCTTCTTTTATTCCTGCCTCTACATAAATTTGGGCTAGAAGTTCTTTAAGATATTGTTTAGTATACTTCTTTCCAACCTCGACTTTGGCATAAATTAGATCTTTAAGTTTGCCTGAGTTTTCTTGATTTCCTTTCAACCTAGAACATTCTTTATCTAGGAAATTTTTACGATAATTCAAACTCTTAATCCTAGCTTTCCCCAAGGTTACGTAATAATTCTTAAAAACCATAGGCAAAAGATCTAAGATAACCTTTATAGTATCCTCACTAAGACTACATTCACATAACAACTTCATCTTTTCTGGAAATAAAGACTTAGATTCAAACTCCTCAATAAATTCCATAATCACTTTATTCTCAACATCAAGCTCTTCTGATACTGCCTTGAGAACACTAAATCGATCCTTATAATCAACTTGCTGAATCTGAAAAGCTCTAATCTCTGAAACAAGAACTAAGTTATTTATTACAGGTACTAAATCTTTTCCTCCGTGAACATTGACAGCTACATAATTATCTTTATAGTTCTTTGTCTTAGCCACATATTGATAAGTATCTGCCAGATTATGTTTATCTATATCTAAAGCATTTCCATAAGATCTTAAAAGACTTTCTGTTCTATCCATCTTAGTCTGAACAAATTTTTTAAAATCTTCGGCAGTTGTGACATTTTTCTTGAGGATTGAGCGATAATATAAAGTTGCCCTATTTTTCCAGGGATTTTCCTTCAATCTCTGTCTTCCTAAAATTTGAGGTAAGTCTAAGGTTATATCGACAGCAAGACAATCAACATTTGCGTCGCTCAAGATTAAAGTTTTTGCACAACGAGAGTAAAAATCAGCTCCAAGATAGACAGTTCTAGTACATAGGGTAAACATCTTATGCGATTCTTTTTTACCAGGAACTTTACCTATACCGGAAGGATCTGATTTCTTAGTAAAACCAAATACTCTTCTGATTTTCTTTACATTGTCAGAAGTATTAGCACAGAGAACATTAGTATTATCATATGTTAAGCCATTTCTTCTGATGATATCACATATATTTTTTACCGAGTTTACATAGATAACAAGTTCTTTAGACTCAATTTCCTGTATTTTTCCTTCAGAGTCAACAAAAATACTCTTTTCAAAATCTCCCTCTAGGTAAGTTTTGATTATTCTTTCAGCTGCATCTAGAATTCTTTGACAAGGGATAATCTCCAATTGAGGTTTAATAATACGAGAGGGATTTTCTATGGCCCAATCTAACTCATAATAAGGAAGATCTTTAAACTCATCTAACATATCCAAGTATTCGTCTATCATAGGAGTGGCAGAAACGAAACTAACCTTCTGAAGGTCTCTAAGATGATTAAGAAACTCTAATTCAGTATCTGATTTAAACTTAGAATCGGTAAAGATAGACTGAAATTCATCGACTACAATAAAGTAATTCTTAATATCTTCACCCAAAGCATCCTTAACATGACGGAAAGAATCATAGGTAGTTAGGATCTTACAAGGCTTACAAGACTGAATACAATTGAACTGATAAATCCTAATGTTATCTTTCATTTCCTCAACTGATTCCCTAATTTTGGCTTTTTCAGCATCTGTCAATTCCTCTTGTTTCCTGGCTGCTTTAAGATCAGGTTTACTAAGATCCTTATCGACATTAAGTACTTGATCTAGTTCATTCTTAACATAATAAACTTCGCCAGGATGCTGCTCTTCTTTATTCTCTAAGAGGATTTTCCTAGGACTACATAAAACAAGATTGAGATTATTCCTTATACACCATTCAGTAAAACCACAACCAGTTATTTGTTTATTCAAGATAGAGGGGTTCTCTGATAGCGAGAACCCACTCCAGTCAGATATATATCTGACTGATTTTGGAACAGGTATTATAATCTTTTCCATAAAACATTAATATTATAAAGTTAAACATATAAATATATTATTCTAATACAGAATCCAATTAAATATAATCTAATAAAGGGTTGTACTTGGGAGTATTTCCTCTATTAAACCCTTTACATTACTAAGAGTTTAACACCCCAACAACACCCAAAAGGACCTTTTTGTTAGAATTTAGTAAATGCAGACCTAATATAATATCTCGGACTAATAAAAAAAAGGTCACCCCATTCAACAAAATCCCACCCATAAAATACCTGGCTTCGCCATAAAACTTGGGTGGAAGAATATAGAATGGAAACAACTCTTTTTCTTCAATTTCCAAATTTTAACCCAATACCATCCCCTTAATCTAACAACCTCTTCCTTTCTTCACATACAGGGGTCTTATTCAGGGATTAAAGTCTCCCCCGAGCGAGCGTTAGCGGAGGAGGCGATAGGGGGAGCTTAACCAGCGCAAGCGGGTAGGGACCGTTAAGTGTGGGGGAATGATAGTGTCGTAGACACTGAATGGACCACACAAGGGACTGGCCGCAGGGGTAGGCGCTGGAGCTGGTTAAGAGAGGAAATACTCCCAAGTGTTTAATTTTTCTTCCTTCCCAGAAACTCTGTATTCCTTATAATTGAATTGAAAATAGTGTAGTTTAAATGTTTGTATTATACTTTTTAACGCTTTTTGATTTTAAAGATTAGTAGATGTAGTCTTGGAATAGTGTCTGCCTGTGATAGGTCGACACTTATTTTTTTTCTTCCTTCTCAGAAACCCTCGAAATTCTTATATATGTGTAGTTTTTCATACAATATTAATATTTGCATTTTTATTAAAGACTAAGCGTAGTCTTGGAATAGTTCCTGCCTGTGATAGGTCGGAACTTATTTTTTCTTTCCATAAATAAAAAAAAAGAGAGGATTTAATTTCCTCTCTTTACTTTTTCCTCTACCGAAATCATACCTCTCAGGATTCCCAAGAGTACGGTTTTGTTTGAAGTCTTTGTTACTATTCTTTCTAGTTCTCTTATTTTTTCTTCTATCTTCCAATTTCCTGTTTCAGAGTAGTTGATATAGTATAATGAAATCAATCTTTTCTGTAATTCTTTTATTTCATAATTTTCTTCAAACCTATCATATACTATACCAACCACTTTGTCTATGGTGAAAATTAATAAGACACCGACTATGGCACAGATCGTATAGGTAAATACAGTTATCATTTCCCTATCATTTTTTCCAAGGCCTTATTAATATCTTCCAACTCTTTATTTTCATTCTCTTCGATTTGAAGTCTTGGGTATTTATTATAGAATGCTGCCATAAGATCTTCTATCAGTGTTTCTAAGAAGTCAGGTTCATCCATAACATCGTCTGGTTTAAATTTGAATGATTTATTATAGATGCAGCATTCAATAGGCATAATTGAGTAATCTACCTCGAAAGATGCTTTTATTATTTTCCCACCAGGTATTATATCTTGACGGCCGGGGAAGAATCGATCGCTAAATATTTTCCACACAGACGACGTTACTCTTTTTTCTAGTGTAAATTCGTCGGGTACATAATCTAGTGCTTCGATCGTAAGTTGTCCGGCCGAGATAGTATGGTTATATAGGTATTTGATTTCTGGGAGTAGTATTTCTTTTTTAAATCTTTCCATTGCCAATCCCCCAGTTTCAGTATGTTCAAGTCCTATCCTATCTGAGTCAATTACCCTAAATATTTGTAGATTGCCTCCTCCACCGATAGAAAAAGCATCTCCCGGTTCCAATTTTGGATCTACTCCGAGATAATCTTTCTGTTCTATTTCCTCTTCGTTTTCGTTTTTGGTCTTTGGCCATTCTACAAATTTCCACTCCACCATTGCATTAAGTTGGTCAAGTAATCCAGGTGCTTCATAGATTAGGTGTGAAGGGTTAGTAAACATCTCAGGCTTCCACTCTCTTTTCTGTTCTCTTACGTTTGTTTTTAGTACTTTAATAATCATAGCTTTTATTTTTCTTATAAGGTTTTTATCCTAACTTATAATAATCCCAAATTTCTTGTTCCTCCAGTATATGTGGGATAAAATCTTTATTTGTCCCCTCGCAGGATAATTCAAATTCGATTTTCCTAGTAAGATCTGAATCTTTCTTATCATATCTTAAAATTTTCTCTCCGACTTTAATTATCTGGTTTCCATCCATTCCTATTGTCTGTGGAAAATATCCAGATAATTTCTTAATTTTTGTTATTGGGTAGGAGAATAATTTTCCATAGTCTGTTTTTCCTTTGAGTGCGCAAAAAGATAGGAAAGCTTCTGAGTTATCTTTACAATAAAAATAACAATCTCTATTAAAATAAGGGCTGATAGCTGATATATGTAACTGCCCATCAGTATCTAAGAATAAGTAAGTACTATTAGATAACATACTATTCTTAAGCATCCCATTACTGTATATACTTATGAACGTAGTATTAATTCCTAAATCCTTTAGTCTAGGTTTTATTTCTTGTAAATCTTTTAGGTTTTTGATCAATAATGCTGTATATAATTTTGCCATTATTTTATAGATTTAATAGTTGTCTCAGGATTAGGTGGGGAAAGTGGATTATCAAAACACTCTAAGATTTCTTCGATTGTTGCTTTAGTACAAGATGTATACATAAGATCGTATGCTAATTCTTGTTCAATTTTATCACTTTCGCATTGATACCAGAATCTTTGAGGGTTACTATCATTCCAATCTGAATCATCATAGATAAACCATTGATGTTTATCTGTTTCATCGGATAATGCTGCCAGGGCTAAGAGAGCTTCAACAGTATTACAAACCCTCCCAACCTGACCATCTAAAGATAATCCACCGACGCAGTAAAATCCCTGTCTTGATATAAAAATAAGGTTTGGATTGGTTGTGGCTGAGGAAAATAATCGCTTTCTGTAGGGCTTATATCCAATCCTCTCAAGCTCTTTTATTATTTCTGGCGTACAATTACGATAACAAAGATTAAGTTTAAACATTATCGTCGTAATTTTTTATAAATCAATAAAAGAACTATTACCAACAGCATTCCGACCTGAGAATATATAACCTTATCTCCATTCAAGCCATCTATCAGTGTTGCAATAAACCAACCCAATATTATTAATAATTCTAAAATTCGATATTTCATTATAATGGGATATCTTGTTTTACGAAACAAAAATTACTAGGTATTGAATCTGTGGTACCGGTCAGGTGTTTAGTTACTTCATTATATGGTATACAATACATATGAGCAACCCCACCTATAACTACGTAAGGATATTTAGTATCAGGGTGTGCTGTATTGTAATGACTAAAGAAATTTGCTGTCCATGGAGTATGTTCATTACATCTGGTCAGGACTGGATCGAAATGTTTAAAGTTAGGAAATATACAAAGCTTAACTTCCATCTCCTTTTTCTCTTCGGGTTTCTTTGAAAGTTCTTCTTCCCGTACCTGTACCTTAATCTTCTGTACTGGTACGAGTTCCCAACTTTCTTGATTTTCGAAGGGAATATATTTAGTTGTACCGGTCAAGTAGTATCCATCATCTGTAATATTCGAGATTTTATATGTTGCTCGAGGTTCTGGGATTTCATACACTTCCTGACCTACCTTAAAACGAACGGTATCAGTCTTCTTTGTTGTTTTATTCCACCTAAGACCAAAATAATCCAAAGTCCTAAACAATCTCTCCTTTTCTTCTTGTGTGGCTAATCTCATTCTCCTAGTATCAGCCATAGTTTTATTCTCCTTATTTACTAGTTTCCCACAAAATAGAGAAATGTAGGTTTTAAATTTATCTAAGGACAACTCTTTGAGAATACCAATAACACCATCACAGAAAATAATATCCTCACGGTTAAATGGTTGCAATAAAACTTTATTCCAATCCGGCTGTTCTTTTGTGGGTTGTAATAAACATTCTCCTTTGTAGCAAAAAGAACCGTCTTCATAAAAGATATCACTAACTAGACTAGAACCATCAATTCCCATAACTTTTATTTTATAATGTCGGAGTTCTGGATCATTTACATGCGTATCTATGATATCAGTAATTTCAACATAAGCTCCATGAAGTTTTGAATAAATTTGTACTCCTGCCTCTTTAATATTAGGGTACGTGTCTAGGAGTAATTTTGCAATATTTACTTTCTCTTTCATAATTGTTTATTTTTTAACTTTACCATTTTTATTTGTATAAATTCCTTTCTTAATATACTTCTTAACCTCTTTGGCTGTATATTTCCATGTTCCATCGGTAGGTTCCCTCCAAGTATCTTTTTTAGGGAGACGAAAATCAGTAAAAAGATCATCAAAAAGATCGACTGAGAAATTATGAAGAAGATTTCTAATTATTTGTCTATTCTTCCTTCTAACTTGTTTTTTACGATCTCTATAAAATTCAGTATTAGACCCACAACAAATTCCAACACTAATATAACGACTAAGACTTTTACTCATGTGTATCAGTTTTTAGATAACCTAGAACTAGGATCATCGTGGTTTGGTAGAATTAAACTCAAAACATTCACCACAACCAATTTCAGGGAACATATAACTGTCTATTTCACAAATTTTCCTTGAGTAATTCCAGTTTTTGCCATCCCAAGTAGGCATATCATAAAAAATACTAAGTTTTGCATACCTTATTTCTTCCTCAGGATGTTTTTCAATATAATGTTCCATATCTTCAGGAACTATAGCATTATCTCTAGCTATCCAAATTTTCATGATTTAAATGGATAATCTAAATTAACTAATTCACAGAGTTTACGCAAGTCATCTGTTGTTATTGAATTTAATTTATTTAAATCCCTATTTAATCTACTAACACTAAATTCAATTTCTTTTTTAGTAATTGGGTTTATTACATTTAGTTTTTGATTTCCTGTTGTAGATATTGTATATACTAAGATAGTATACCCATTTGTTTCTAAATAATAAGAAGTATCACTCGCAACATTGACTTTGAAGAGTGTCATACCGTGTTGTTTACACCAATCAAGATTAATTTCTTCCATATTTGAAGTAATATCGGATTTGTTTGGAACTAACTCAAAATTATCTAACTCTGTTATAGGGAAATAAAATTTTCCAAAATCGAACAAACAAGTACAATTTTCTTTGTCAATTTTTTCTATTATACCTTCTGAATTATTACGAGTATCTTTTATTCTATCACCTGCCTTAAACTCCGGCTTAATCAATTTTTCCATAGTTTTAGTTTCTTGATTTTTAAATATAGCATAAGTTTTACCATCACGAATTTCAATCTCATAATTACCGAGATGTAATTCTACTTCATCAGCATAATATTCCCTATCAAAATATATACCTGCCATGACAACTTTATCATTTGTGTCTTCTTTTGACAAAGTCTTTGTTTCTGAATTCCAATAATAACCGTTTGCTTCGATGGCATTGAATAGCTTAGCTTTTTCTTCTTTGGTGGCAAGTCTATTAAATCCCCAATTTCCTTTTTCAAATAACTCATTGTGTTGAAAATCCCAACCAAAATAACAATCCCCATCATGGTTATTATCATTTTTACTGCGTATGAAATGTTTCAATAAGAATAATTGAAATGATTCGTTATCTTCTGCCACAACAACATCCCCATCCTTAAATTCAACGGGTGGAACAAATCCTTCCCAAGTAGTTTTGCCTTTAGGGAAGATTACACATTTAGAATCTGTATCTTCGATATAAGTCCCATATTTCGATAAATATAACATCGTACCACTTTTTGTTACAATTCTAATTGGATAGTTTGGGTCTTTGTCAAAATTTACCTCATCTAATACGACATTCTCAAATATTGCACAATCCAACTCCATGCCTTGAGGACAATTGTGGAGTAATTCTGCTATATTAATTTTATCTTCCATATTATTTTATTCAATAGGTCTAAAATTAAAACTCATTATTTCTTTACGACTTGCTATATAATCTGCTGACTGAAGAGCATAATCAAATAATGATACCGGCAACGGATATGCTTTCCGGCCTTGCGTATATTCTGGTAAATTTGACCATTTACCCATATGAGACAAAATAGCATTTGCTATAATTGTTGCATTTTCGACACTAATCAAATCGGGATATTTATTTTGCATTTCTAATACATAATCATGAGCGAGTTCTGGATGTTCCCAAACTGTATGTTTATTGCTACTATCGTTGCCTTGTTTTTTAATATCATGAGCTATTGCAGCAATAATAAGCATATCCTTCGTGTAACTATCAAAATTAAATGATTCTGCATTACATTCAGCAAAAAATACAACACATCGTGTATGTTTTACCAAACCATTGTTTTCACGAGCAAAATATGGGTGATTTTTTCCACTTGATGATGCTGGAATAGTAAAGAAATAATCAGGAGCATTTGTAAGAAGTTGTATTGCAAATTGTCTCAAATTATTATCTTGTATATCGTTTAATTCGTTTTTAAATAATTTTAATCTCATAATAACTTTAATATTTAAGGTTCATATTCTTTATTATTTCCAAATCTTGCTATATTAATAAATATTTAATCCCGTTGCATCATTTGCTAATTCCATTGAAATAAGACCATTTATATCAAAATGATTTTCATAACACCACTCGTTTACTTTCTTTGCGGCAGTCAGTTGATGTAAGCTACTCT
>JAEIGA010017473.1_pt1 | contig 10932 bp, 6 predicted proteins | sample 9270691 | NCBI WGS metagenome assembly JAEIGA01 (sample SAMN17057246, study PRJNA624740) | gut metagenome | biome: biome; isolation source: fecal sample | host: Bos grunniens | place: China: Xizang | collected 2019 | reverse complement strand
TCCTCATACACACCTTCTGCTGGTGCAAAGTCCTCATACATAGCAAAAATATCGTAATCCTCATTAGAGCCACCAACCATCATAAAGCCATAATCGGCGAATGATTCATCTACAAACAAGTTATGGCACTCTACCTTAATCGTATCTTTCGCCGCAGGCAATGGCACTGTCATTGACACTTTGTGCAATACGGTATCTTGGTTGTAGAAATGCAATGCAGCCTCATATCCCAATCCACCATTATCCAACTCGCTCAAACCAACCATCATATTGGCTTGCAACATATTCTGCTCTACTCCATTATACACAATCTCGGTTTGGTTCATATCAAAACTAGCCTTGGTATATTCGCCTTCAATCACATCAGAGATCACGGCTAATTTGACAGACAAATTATCATTGTTTCCCTCCAATACATAATAGCCAAAATCCATCGTTACAGTACCATTGTCCAAGACACTCTCCACTGTATTTTTAGGCGTAAATGCACTATGTACAGAATGTAGTTTATAAGTACGATCATTGGTATCCAAAATAGTGGCATCCAATACGATTTGTTTGAGACTACCCTCCACTTTCTCTGAAACTGTCATAGTAACATCTTGGAAATAAATCTCATAGAACATATCTGCTGATTGGTACCAGCCCCATGAGTAGTCCATACTCATATCATCAAAAGTGTAAGTTCCGCAATAGTTATCCTCATCGCCAAACCAACACAAACGGAAGGTATAACCTTGCGCTTCTAATGCAATATACCATTCGCCAGTTGCTACCTCGTACTCTGGCCCCACAAGGAAGCCATCACCATTAAGTACAATATCCGCCGCAGGTGCTTTCTTGAGACCTAGAATATGCTCTTTGTCAAAAGAAAGTTCTGTTTGAGCAGCAGGATTGGCATGTTTAGCCAAATCTTGATTCACTAGACGCAATGCACGCTGTTGTCTTGCAGACTGAACTGGTGCGTCAGATAGTTGGCGCAACTGTGTTGGTGCAGCCATAAGGCTCACAACAACAAAAGCAAGAAGAATAAGAGAAAATAGTCTTTTCATAAGCTTATAATATTGTATAGTTAATTATTGATTTCATCACCTAAAATCGTATATTTTTTTCCACTATGATGGATGATAATATGGCCATCGTGTAGCTGCTTGCTAGCATCTAGATAGCTGTGCTCCAAATTTTCTACATCTGTTGAATGAGCTTCATATACAATATGCACAGGCACATCGTAGGAGTTGACTGCCTCTACCTCAAGTCTCAACTTACCATCCACTTTTTCTACCTTCACTGTACCATCAACTAGGAAATACAAAGCATCCAAATAGCCATCTGTCAAACTAGCATACAAAGACGGAGATACGGTATTATCCTCATTAGCACCCGTACTTGACAACACAGTACCAGCCACCAACGAATGATTGATCGGATATACTCCTTGAGGGATAGTCACATCACCATCCAACTGATTAGCAAAGAAATACAGCACCAACATATCTGATTGATCATGCGCTGTAGCTTGGAAAACGATATAACCATCACGCTGGGTATGATCTTCAATCACGATATCATCTTGCGCACCATACACACGCTCCACAGCACCATCCTCTGAATCAAAATCCAAATGCGGACGCTCGTACTTAGAATACATCGTTATGCGATACAATTTAGCATCTTCACCCACCACTTCCGCACGCGCCGTAACGACGCCATCAGGAGATAGCGTAACAACTAGTTCGCCTTTCTCTATAGTATAGGTGTCATACTCTCGAGTCTTAGGATTCCACTCCTGAATATAGGTATAATCGTTAAAGAAGTCATAGCGTCCCTCTCCAAATCGGCCAAACATACCATCATTGATGAAGGTACCTTCCACCTCGTGACTTGCCATAGTAAAAGATACCATTCGTGTTTGATCCTCTGTATAAGCAATCAACTGATAGTAACCTTCCTCCAAATGATTGATAAAAGGCACATCGTTGAATGTCAATTCAATTGTATCCGTTGGCGTAGGTACTGCATACCACAACTGCACATCATATAGTTTCGCATCAAAACCTACCATCTGTGCTTTCACCCAAGTCGTATCTCCGGACTGATAAATCGTACCTTCCACTTGTGCCAACTCAATATCCATCTTCAATTCATCATCAGACAAAGATGTGTAGTACTCCCCTATATGCTCCATCGTAAATTTACCTCCTAGTTCTGCACCTACTACATTAAGATTCAAAGTGTAGCGGTCGTTAGAATTGATGAGCAATAGGTCGTTGTTCATCTGTGGATAATAGGAAGCACGAGCCGTATGATCAAAGCGCAGGGCTATTGTATCGGTAGTCGTAGGCACCACCCAAGCTAAATCAAAATTATACACCACATTATCCGTACAACGAGCCTCACCATACACCGTATATTCGCCGCTAGAGAGTTGCTTTAGATATACTTTGGTAGTCAGCGACTCCACTTGATTTCCTGTCTGCTTGTCGGTCACATATACCTGCGCCAACGCCTCGGTATATGTGCGTTCACGCAGAGTATTATCCTTGTACATTATTTGCAACTCATAATCACCATTAGAGGCCGCAACAGTCATCATATTATACACCTCAGCATATGTGTCATCTATGCGCATATTCGCACACTTCACATCTACTGTATCAATTGGGGCGGAGAATGGCACTGCCAATAGCATATGATAAACCACCGTATCATTGCCTAGCATATTGCACTGTGCCATATAGGCCAACACACTATCCGTCAAATAACCCACACCCACTTGCGCTTCTAATTGCAACGGAGTAATAGACTTGCCTTGATATACAAAGCGCGAAGCAGAGAGATCAAAGTAATCTAATGCTGTATAACTGCCAATAATAGAGGAACTATTTACTTTGAGCGCAACATCCCAATCCGTATTCTTGCCTGCGATGGTATAAGCATCCTCCTCAACTGACATATGGGCGTCTAAAATAGACACATCCACTTCATCCTTAGCATTAATCACCTCATGAGTGGCATGCACCTTGTAGATATTACCATCCGTTCCGGTTATAGTGGCGTTCAACTCTATCAGTTCAAGCATAGGATTGATTTCTTCTACAGCAATCGTCATAATGATATTCTTAAAGTGAATACCGCCATTCTCGCGATTCTCTGGTGTGAAGATGTATGAATAATCATCCAAGAACTTATTCATACGGAATGTTCCGCAGTAATTATCCTTAGGAGCTTTCCAATTGAGATATACCTCCCAATCCTCCTCATTCTCTAGTACCACATACCAATCACCAGAATTGTAGTACTTAGGACCTTGCGTAAAATGATCAAAATTAAGATGAATAGTATCAACTGAGGAAACGGTTTGTTCTACCGTTGATATACAATATGGAGCAGTAGCGCATACGCTCTGCATTACAAAAAAAGAGAATAACAAAAACAGTGATTTACGCATCATAAACAATACATTACATAATTGGCTGCAAAGGTAATAAAAAAATTGCGAATATGCAAATTTTTACTTCAGAAGTTTAGGGGAACAGCTTTTCGTTCTCGAAGCATACCTTTGCCCTATCTTTTACGGGTTTATAACGGGTTCATACAATAACTCTCAACTCTCGCCCATAGCCCACTGGGCGTCCAATCCCCGATATCCGATAGCCGATAACCGATACCCGATAGCCGATATCCGATCCCTTCCCCTTATTTTCCCCTTACTTGCCCCTTACTTGCCACCTATCCGCATAGGGACTTCATAGGGACTTCATAGGAACTTCATAGGGACTTCGTCGAAAGAACACCGAAGGAAGAGCGAAGCGTTATCGAGCCCTTGTGGCGGAGAACTCCGAAGGAAGAGCGAAGCATTATCGAACCTTTTCGAAATGACAATAAACAAAAGTAGGTGTGTCATCATTCTGACACACCCACTTTACTTCTTCTCGCCTTTCGCTGCTACCTGATACCCGATAACCGATAACCGATAACCGATATCCGATAACCGCTACCCGATAGCCCGAAGGGCGTCTTATATCTTACTTCACTTGTGCACCAAATGCATTGTAAGCCTTACCATCGCGGATGATTACGAGTTGGCCATCAACGATTTGCTTTTGGAGACCTTCAACATTAACATTGATATTCTCAACGCTAGTTGCTGTTCCATCGTAAGTGATGTTAATCTCTTGGTCATAAGAGTTGAGCGCATTGATAGTCATTTTCATCTTACCATCTACTTTCTCAACTGTTACAGTACCGCTTACCATAAACCACAATGGAATGCTGAGATAGCCATCCTCTGTGTTCATTGCATACAATGATGGAGATACAGTACCTGCGGTAGCATCATAACCTTCACTTGCGTATACAGTACCATAATCCATTGAATCATCGATAGTGTAAACACCTTCTGGAACTACGATATCAGCATCTGCTTCCTCGAGGAAGAAATACAATGCACACAAATCTGAACCATCAGCAGCCTCTACTTGCCAAAGTGCCAATCCATAGTCAGCATCGTACTCAGCAGTTACAACATCAGCTGCGGTATAAGCTTTCTCTACACCGTACTCTGCATCGTATTGCAAGTGTGGTTTATCAAATGTAGAAGTCATGCTAATCTCATATTGTACTGCGTTAGAGCATATTACAGATACGGTAGCTACGATTTTTCCTTCTGCATCCAAGGTTACGGTCATAGTACCTTCCTCTACAGAATATACATCATACTCAGGATCGCCCCATTCGTCAACGCCAAGATATTTAGCCACATAAGTTTGAGTTGCATAGAAGTCATATTGACCCTCACCAAACTTACCAAATACACCATCGTTTACGAATGTTCCAGCCACTTCCTCTGTGATAGGAGACATTGCTACGAGCAAACCAGTTGCCTCATCTACACCAGACAAGGTATAGTAACCATTAGACTCAAGTTGGTTGTCGAAGGCAGCAGCAACAGTCAATTTAACGGTCTCTGTTGGAGTTGGAACAGCGTACCACAACTCTACTTGGTAGAGAACAGCGTCGAAACCAACTACCTCAGCGCGCATCCAGGTGGTATCACCAATTTGATATACAACACCGTTAACAGATGCGATTTGGATCTCAGTCATCTCGTCCTTTGTCTCGCCAAATTTAACGAGTTGGGTGTAGTAAGTATCCATATCGTCATAAGTAAACTCGCCACCCATTGGTACACCATAGATATCAAGAGCTACGAAATACTCGTCGTTCTCATTTGCCAAATAGAGGTCGTTACCCAAATCAGGATAGAACGCTGCAGATGCAGAGTTAGGGAAACTCAAAGTAACAGTATCAGTAGCCACTGGAACCTCAAACTTCATCTCTACAACATAGTATTTACCATCTTTGCAGTGGCCCTCTAGAAGTACCATCCAACCAAGTTCATCATCGCTAACCATCATTGCAGTAGCATAGATAGCTTCGGTCTCAACGCCAGTAGCCTTATCAGTAACATAGAGCATTACCTCTTCTTCACCAGCCCACTCGCCTTCTTCTGCTTGCCAACCAGCTACACCACCATAGATGCTCCACTCGTTGCTCTCACCGGTCAAATAAACCCAACCGAAGATTGAAGCCCATGAATCATCTACATCAAGGTTATAAATCTCGATATTAACAGTATCAGTAGCAGCAGCTACAGGAGCAGTAACAGATACATGGTTAAGTACGGTATCTTGATCGTAATAATCTACTTCCGCTACATAAGCCAAGGTGCCATCTACCATACCTGAAGCTACCAACATCTCTACATCCAACACTTGTTGCTCAGCGCCTTTGTAAGTCACTTTAGTAGCCTCCATATCGAAGTCACCTTTAGTATAGCGACCTGTAGGCCATGTTGTTAGATAAGCAAGAGTCATATCCAAATCAGCGTTCTTACCAGCCAATGTAGCCAAACCTTCATTCTCATCAAAATTCATAGTACCACCTGTGATCACATGATTCACTTCTGCCTTTGCAGTCAAAACTGCGTGGTCACAAGTAACCACATATACATTACCATCAGAACCATCAATTACAGCGTGCAATTTGATAGTAGTAAGATATTGGCCAACTTTCTCCTCTGAGATAGTCAAAGCCACTTTCTCATAATCCACATACTCATCATACTCGTTGAGGATGTAAGAATAATAGAGATCCAGATCTTTCTCAGTAAAAGTACCTACATAAGACTCGTTCAAGATATCGAACTTAGCCAAACGACTACCTTGACTGCAGGCCATATACCAGTCGCCACTCTCTTCGTACCACTCTGGTGCTACTGAGAAACCATCAAAGTGCCATTTTACAGTATCAGCAGCTTGAGCAGCAGCTACTTTCAATGGAGATTTAGCTGGAACTTTCTTCACATCGTTCTCTACACGCTCAAACTGACGGAGAACCTTTGCGTCTTTTGCTATCTCCAAAGCTTTTGCTTGAGCAGGAGTCTTAGCCTCAAATTGTTCTTGACTTGCAGGTTTAGCTTTCTTACCTGCCAATTTTACATTTTGTGGCAACGCCATAACAGAAAGCGCAACCACTGTCGCCATGAAAAGTGTAAAAATCTTCTTCATACAGACTAAATTTAAAGTGTTTGTAAATATTTTGTTTGTTAATTAGTGTTTTCAATTACAAATTGTCACCATTTGTGCCAAATCGAGTGCAAAGATAAAACATTTTTTTTAAACCACCAAATATTTGTATCAAAAAATATGTTTTTTAGCACATATTATTGACTTTTTCAACATTTTTCCAGCAAAAAAGTATTTTTTTGCGCATTTTGATAGCAAAAAACTACCTTCATACAACATTCATCCATTCCACAAAAGAAAACTCCAATCTAGCATAAAGCATAAAAAATAAGGTGCGCCGATGCACACCTTATTATATATATTAGAAAAACAAACTCGTTTAGATACTCAACACTTGGATTGCCTCCCATTTTTCGTCCTTGATATCCTTCTTTTGCTTGATAGCTTTACTCAATGGCACATAATCAATCTCGCCATTTTTAATACCTACCATCACATTGCGTTGATCCTCCAACAAAGCTTGCACCGCAGCAATACCCATACGAGAAGCCAAAATACGATCATTGGCAGTTGGCGAACCACCGCGTTGAAGGTGACCCAAAATGGTTACACGCGTGCTGAATTCAGGATGCTCTGCCTCCATCATTTTAGCCACAGATTGAGCACCGCCCTCTATAGCATGCTCCTGAACAAGTACAATGCTCGAATTTTTACTCTTGCGTTTACCTTGTCCAATAGCAGCCTCTATCTGTTCCATAATAGTAGCACGCTCTGGAATAATAGCCGCCTCTGCACCTGCCGCAATAGCAGCATTTAGTGTTAAGAAACCAGCATCGCGTCCCATAACCTCTACTAGAAAGACACGCTCATGGCTTGTAGCTGTATCACGCAATGTATCCACACAATGCATAATAGTATTCAAGGCCGTGTCATAACCAATAGTCGCATCTGTACCCCACAGATCATTATCAATGGTACCAGGAATGCCTATCACAGGCACATTATACTCTTGCGCAAAGATACGACCACCCGTAAAGGTTCCGTCACCGCCGATAATAATTAGCGCCTCTATACCTTCGCGTTTCAAGGTTTCATAGGCTTTCTCGCGCCCCTCCTTGGTTGGAAACTCAGGGCAACGGGCAGACTTGATAATCGTTCCACCACGCGGAATGATACCACTCACATTTTGAGAGGTAAACTCTTCCACCTCGCCATCTATAAGTCCTTTATAACCACGATAAATGGCTTTCACTTTTATTCCATTTGATATAGCTGCTCGCGTCACAGCACGAAGCGCAGCATTCATTCCAGGTGCATCGCCACCAGAGGTTAACACACCAATTGTTTTGGGCTTAAATTCCATATAATCAAGTCTTTAAACTATAATCTCTCAACTCTCACCTGAATCTGTTCCATCAACCATTTCGGTGTAGAAGTAGCGCCGCATATTCCTACCCTCTCCACCGAATGGCACCTATCTAAAATGCTATCAGTCAAGTCTTCAACACTACTAACAAAAACCGTGCTAGGATTAGCATCTATACAATGATTAAACAAAACTTTTGCATTAGATGACTTCTTTCCACCTACAAAAATCACCACATCATTACTTCGGGCAAAATCCTGCAATCGTTTCACACGATTGGCCACATTGCGACATATAGTATCGTGGTATTCGAATATAGCCCCTTCGCCTATTCGCCTATTCGCCTCAATAGCCTTGACAACAGATTGGAATCCCTCCACCGACTTGGTAGTTTGAGAGAACAGATAAATAGGTTTGGTATAGTCCAATTTGTCCAAATCATTTAGCGACTCCACCACAATAGCCGTATTATTCGTCTGCCCCTCTAATCCTATAACTTCCGCATGCCCTTTTTGACCAAAAATCACAATTTGCGCATCGCTACCGTGATGCTGCATATATGTATCGCGGATGCGTTTCTGCAGCTTTAATACCACAGGACAAGATGCATCAATGATTTGAATATTATTCTGCTGCGCAATACGATAGGTGCTTGGCGGTTCTCCATGCGCACGCAGGAGCACGCGCACATTATGTAAGGTACGAAGATCGTCGTAATCTATCGTCACTAATCCCAACTTATCTAAGCGTTCTACTTCCTGACCATTATGCACGATATCACCAAGACAAAACAATTGTCCCTTCTTCAGTTCGTGCTCTGCCGCTTCTATTGCAGCCGTCACTCCAAAACAAAAACCCGAATATTCATCAATAGTTACAGTCATCTCTAAACCCTAAACAGTAGCGCAGCGTTCTCTAAACACATCAATAATATACTCCATCTGCTCCTCACGCGTCATCTCGCCATTATCAACCACAAGAGCATCTTCGGCTTGACGAAGTGGACTCTCTGCACGATGTGTATCGCGATAATCACGGTCATTCACATCCGCCAACACATCTTCCCAAACAGGTGTCTCGCCCTTGGCTTGCAATTCTAGGAAACGACGCTTAGCGCGCACTTCAGGCGAAGCGGTAAGGAAGAGTTTAAGTTCAGCATCAGGAAAAACAACAGTACCTATATCACGACCATCCATCACAATACCTTTTTCTATTCCCATCGCCTGTTGCTGCGCTACAAGAAAAGCGCGCACCTCTTTAATAGTCGATATCTGCGATGCCAAATTACCGATTTCTAATGTACGAATAGACGACTCTACATCCTCGCCATTAAGTACAACATGCTGTCCTTCTGGTGTTTGTAGAAAAGATATCTGAATAGTATTTAGTAGCGGAATAATCTTAGTCAAATCATCTACTAATCCTGCACGCTGCGCATACAATGCTGTTGCACGATACATTGCACCTGTATCCACATATGTATAACCCGCATATTTAGCAAGCGCTTTTGCTATTGTAGATTTACCGCAAGACGAATATCCGTCAATTGCAACAACAATTTTAGACTGTTTCATAAACAATTTATCTTTAAATAGAATACCGCGACACGCCCCCACTACCTTATTTCAAAAACTGATTGATATCAGTGGAGAGTGAAACTTGATATGTGAAATTACCTTTCGTATATTGACTCATCGCAAAACCCAATCTAAACTTGTATAGTTTTACACCAGCACCCATAGCAAAACCAGCCAGACTTCGAACACCAGACAGAGCCATTTCAGTTTGACGACGATGGTTATAACTCAATGTCAAATAAAACTTCTCGCTCTTCGGTACAATATCCACCGACCATACCGTATGACGAAATAGCATATCATACCATTTCACTTCTGTCTCTAGAGGAGCTATATCCCATCGTTGCAGATTATGCATCGTCAATGACAAGCGAACAGGTGCATGTGCCAAGCGCACAGACATACCCAATTCTAAATTGAGTGGCAACATCTCCGTATGCTGTCCCCAGTCTTCTTCATAAAAACCCTTCAATTGCCAACCTATATTACGGAGCACCAAACCCATTTGAAACAATGTATCTTTTGTTTGATAATGGGCACCCACATCCGCACCTAGCGCAAAACTAGAATAAGATTCGTACACACTAAACACGGGTTTCAGCGTTGATCCCACTCTAAAACTAGGACCTAATTGCCTAGCATAAGTCAAGTTGATACATACATCCTTGGCACTAAAAGTCCCACCTATAAGGTTACCATTCTCATCGGCATAAGACATTTTTCCATAGTCCAAGTAATGCACCGATGCTGCAAAATAATTATCCTTATAATTATGACCATACATCGCACTTCCAAACATAGAACCTGCCAAGTAATATGCATAATTAAGTTGCAACACCTTATCCGTCTGACTTGTCAACAGCGCAGGATTCATCACAGCCATACTCACATCGCCATCCGCGATGGACACATTTTCACCGCCCAAAGCATTCAAGCGCGACGAGGCTGGCAAACCTAAGAAATGAAACACACTACTTCCTGCTCCATCGATTTGTGCCATAGACGACACACTCAACAGAACAAGAATAAAGGATATATATATACTTTTCCAACGCATCATTTTCTTCAATAGCCAAAAAATAGCGCACAAAGGTAGTAAAAATTTTAGACATATGCAAAAAAAGATACCAAAACTACACATTTAATATAGTTTTTAGCATATTTTATATTTTGCAACACATTTTACTAAAAAGATTTTGTCAAGTCGTATATTTTTTGTACCTTTGCACGTTCATTATGTAAGTCCGCATACAAAACATTTTAATAATATTAAAAACAACAAAAAACTTTATTTAAATTATTATGTGGTTAAAAGATTCATCTATTGGCCGTAAATTGGTGATGAGTATCACTGGTTTGGCTTTGGTTTTCTTCTTGCTTTTCCACGGCGCGATGAACCTCGCGCTTGTGTTCTCGGAGGAGGCCTACAATGTGATTTGCTCTATCTTGGGAGCAAACT
>JAEIGA010017472.1_pt1 | contig 10932 bp, 12 predicted proteins | sample 9270691 | NCBI WGS metagenome assembly JAEIGA01 (sample SAMN17057246, study PRJNA624740) | gut metagenome | biome: biome; isolation source: fecal sample | host: Bos grunniens | place: China: Xizang | collected 2019 | reverse complement strand
TATTTGCCGTGCCGTAAGTTATTCATTTACAATAACTCATTTTGAATATTTTAGGCTGGTAGCATTTGGCTTAAAATCAGTACAGTCTGTACCATTCATACAGAATTTAAATAGTACAATTTTTGGGGTGGTCAACACTTTAAAGGGAAATTTCCTCTCGGAAAGAATTCTTAAATAGTACAATTTTTGGCCGTGGACTTTTTAGACTTGTCTAGAAAATTCTAGAAAATAGTACAAAGGGCCGAAGAAATGAAACTTAATAAAAAATAATACGACCTAAAAGTAAATTTTTTTAAAAAAGTGCTTGCATTTGAGAATGACGTTTGGCATAATGTGTCGCGTTTTACGTTTATTGCCTCATTGTGTAACGGTAGCACAACTGACTCTGGATCAGTTTGTCAAGGTTCGAATCCTTGTGAGGCAACCATACCGAAAGAAGTCTGTAGAGCGCGTCTCTGCGGACTTTTTTGATTTTAGGGAAGGAGTCAAATCATGGTAGAGAGTCTTTTGGATATCCTGCGTTCCAATGCGAAGGAGTCGCCCGAGAATATGGCCCGCCTCTTAGGGGTGGACGTAACCGAGGTGGAAAGCGCCATCGCACGTTTGGAAGATGAAGGCATTATTCGCGGTTGGCAGGCGATTATCAATGAAGACCTCGTGCCGCATGACTCCGTGACTGCCGTGATTGAAGTACGTGTCACGCCTGAACGCGATGGTGGCTTCAACCGCATCGCCGAAGAGGTGAGCCGTTTTGAAGAGACTGAAGCAGTCTATTTGATGAGTGGCGCGTATGACCTTCTCCTCTTTGTCAGTGGCAAGACCCTTCTCTCCGTGGCACGCTTCGTGAGCGAAAAACTCTCCACGATTCGCGGCATCGTCTCCACCGCTACCCATTTCCGTCTGAAAACCTACAAGCAAAACAACGTTCTGATGGCCAAGCCGCAGGATGACAATCGCCTTGTTGTGAGCCCCTAATTATGGATCCACACGCCTATTTAGCCCGTCATATCGTTGATTTGCCCAAGAGTGGCATTCGCGAATTCTTTGACATCGTGAGCACCCGCACTGGGGTGGTCTCCTTGGCCATCGGCGAACCCGACTTTGATTCGCCCTGGCACATTCGTGAAGCGGCAGCCAAGTCTTTGGACAAGGGGTGCACGCACTACACTGGTAATGCGGGATTGATTGAACTGCGTACTGCAATCGCCGACTACGTCCGCACCAACTTTGGTGGCACCTATGACCCTGCCACGGAAATCCTCATTACGGTGGGTGCTTCGGAAGGCTTGGATATCGCGTTGCGCGCGATTCTCAATCCTGGCGACGAAGTGCTTTATCATGAACCGTGCTTCGTGAGCTATGGTCCAGAAATTGCCATGGCGCATGGTGTGCCCGTGCCGGTGGAAACACGTGTAGAGGATAATTTCCGCCTCTCGATTGAAGCTTTGGAGGCCAAGGTTACCCCGCGCACCAAGGCATTAATGCTCAACTTCCCCAACAATCCCACCGGCGCCGTGCTTGAACGCGCCGATGTGGAGGCGATCGCCGCCTTTGCAATTCGCCACAATCTGATTGTGATTTCGGACGAAATCTACGCAGAGATGACGTGGGGCGGCAAGAAGCACGTCTCCTTCGCGTCAATTCCCGAACTGCGTGACCGCCTGATTCTGCACCATGGTTACTCCAAATCGTGGGCAATGACGGGTTTTCGCATGGCCTATGTCTGCGCACCGAAGTGGATGATGGACACCATCTTGAAGATTCACCAGTACGCAATCATGTGCGCTCCGACCACGTCGCAGTACGCTGCGCTTGAAGCGATGCGCCACCCCGCAGAAGACATGAAGCCGATGTTGCAGGCTTATGAGCAACGTCGCAACTTCCTGCGCGCCGCATTTACGGAAGCAGGCATCCCGATGCACACCCCCGCGGGCGCATTCTATGCCTTCCCGCAAATTGCAAAGTTCGGCTTGACCTCGCGCGAATTTGCCGTTCGCCTCTTGGATGCAGAGAACGTGGCCGTTGTGCCAGGCACGGCATTCGGCGCCTGCGGCGAAGGCTTTGTGCGCTGTTCTTACGCCACGGGACTTGAGCAACTCAAAGAAGCCGTCACGCGCATCGCGCGTTTCGTGAAAACGCTTTAACGAAAGATCACTATGCCCCCGACCACAAGCAAACCTAAAATTGCCATCGTTACCCGCGATGAAGAGGGAATCTCCCTACAGGACTTCCTCTCCTCGCGCCTAAAAGTTACCAAACGCGCCGCCAAGACGATGATTGACGCCCGTGTCGTATGGGTCAATCGCAAATTGGTCTGGATCGCACGTCATGTGTTGAAGCCAGGCGACAAAGTGGCTTTCGTGGTGCAACGTAGCACTGGCGCGAAGCAGGACAAGACGACCGATGCACGTCCGCACATCCGCGTTTTGTGGCAGGATGAGTGGTACCTCGCCGTGGATAAGCCCGCAGGCGTGCTCACCCAAGGGCGCAACTCCGCAGAGGAGTTGCTCCGTGTACAGGAACACAATCCCGACATCCAGGCTGTACACCGTTTGGACCGCGAGACTTCGGGCGTGATTCTCTTCAGCAAGAATGCCGAAGCGCAGGAAGCGGCCATCGCGATGTTTAAGACACATCGTGTGATTAAGTTCTACAATGCCATCGCCTCTGGTAGCGTGGACCGCCTCTCCTCGACCTTAACCGAGACTTTGGATGGTGAACGCGCCGTGACGCATCTGCGCCGTTTGCAGGCGACTGCGGATGCGACCTTCCTCTCGCTGCGCATTGAAACAGGTCGTACGCACCAGATTCGCCGTCACCTCTCGGGCATTCGCCATCCCGTGATTGGCGACCGCCAGTACGGCATGAAGCACTCCGATGACCCGCGTGTGCTTTCGGTGACGCGTCAAATGCTCCATGCGAGCGAATTGGAGTTGCCGCATCCCATGATTTCGGGTGTGCATATCAAAGCCCATGCACCCCTTCCGGCAGACTTCCGCGCCGCATTAAAACTCTTCGGACTCGGCAAGCGCGGCAAGAAATAAGCCCTCTAAACACCGATTCCCCACCTCTCGCACCCGAGCCTTTCGCGCCCTTCGCGTTGACCTCGGGTGCGACTATTTTATCAACAGTCTGCACTCAATACTCGCTCAAAGGCGACGCATCCCCCATTTCAAGCGCTCACTTCTCGTTCCTTAGACGCAATTTACGGGTGCTCCGCGCCGACTTTCGTCTATTTTTTCACAAGGAAACAAATCTACAAGGTAACGCATGCCGTTCTTTTGATATACTATCGTAGATAGTAGGCAGAAGAATTTAACGCCTACTAAAAGACATTTTCAATTGAAACGTTAAGGATTTCGCATGTCCCTTGAACTCCAATTTTTCGGAACGCGCTCCACTTGGCGAGACGTTGCAGACGCAGCAAGAACCACTATCAACAAAGATGCCGGCACGGGTGAACCCTCCTCTGCATGGAAAAAGCGCATGCTTTTGGCAGAACACTCACCGGTGCGCCAACTCGTTTTTCGTTGGAAGTGGGTCGGCCTAAAGAGTTGGGTCAGCGTACATTTAGTGCGCCATAAATTCGGCATTGACCACTTTGTTAGCACGCAACGTAGCGATCGCACCGGCAATGACCGCAATGCGGCCCGTCAGGATACACCCGTCACGCACGAATGCATTGCCAATGCCCAGGCAATTATGAATATCTCTCGCAAACGCCTCTGCATGCAGGCCTCGCCGGAAACGCGAGAGGCGTGGAAGATGTTGGTCGATGCCATTGCGGTGGAGAACCCAGAGCTCGCCTCGTGTTGCGTGCCGGAGTGCGTCTATCGCGGCTTCTGCCCCGAATTCAAGTGCTGCGGTTATGCCAAATCCCCAGCCTTTGAACGTGCATTAGAAGCCTATCGCAACGGCGCAAAGGAAAACTAACCCTCATCCCCATCGGCGACCCACACCCTTTACGTTGCCGAATGATTCCCCCAATAACCCAATTTTAAAAAAGTAATAAGGACTCATTATGATCAGAGCATGTGATTTGAAGCGCGGTGGATTCGTGGAATTGAACGGCGTCCCGCACCAGTTAGACAGTATGCAGGTGACCAATCCCAGTGCGCGCGGCGCGGCAACGCTTTACCACTTCCGCTTCCGCAACCTCGTGACCAAGCAGAAGTTGGACCAGACGGTCAAGGGTGATGATCTCTACAAAGAAGCCGATTTTGAAGTGCGCCCGACGCAGTTCCTCTACGCAGACCACGGCGTGTATACGTTTATGGATCAGGAAACGTACGAACAGTTTGAATTGAACAAGTCTGACGTCGAAGCATTGCTCCCCTACCTCCTGCCCGAAATGGAAGATTTGAAGGCAATCATCAGCGAAGGTAAGGTCCTCGCGGTGGAACCGCCGCAGAAGGTAACCCTCACCGTTACGCAGTGCGACCCCGTGATGAAGGGCGCATCCGCAACGGGTCGTGGCAAGCCTGCCACCTGTGAAACGGGTCTCACCGTGACCGTGCCTGAATACATTGTCATCGGTGAACGCATCGTGATTGAAACCGCCACGGGCGAATTCACCGGTCGCGCCTAATTGAATCCACACAATCTTTCATTTCAGTTACTTTATAAGGATTTTTAACCATGTCTGGATGCAGTGGTAATTGTTCGAGTTGTGCCAGCAAGGGTTCCTGTTCGGAACCGAAGACCGACCCCGTAAAGCCCACCCTTGAAAAGATTCGTCACGTCTTCGTCGTACTCTCTGGTAAGGGCGACGTCGGTAAGAGTACCGTCTCGGCAAACATCGCCCTTGGTTTGACCTTGCGCGGATTTAAGACGGGCTTATTGGACGTTGACGTCCATGGTCCGAGCATTCCCAAGATTCTCGGCCTTCAGGGTCAGCGCGTCTTAGGCGACGGCGAAAAACTTCTCCCCGCCGAAACGGCTGAAGGGTTGAAGGTCATGTCCACGGCCCTCATCCTCGAAAAGGAAGATGACCCGATTGTTTGGCGCGGGCCCTTGAAAGCAGGCGTGATTAAGCAATTCATCGGCGAAGTCGCTTGGGGTGACTTGGATTACCTTATCGTTGACTGCCCTCCTGGCACAGGCGATGAACCCTTGAGCATTTGTCAATTGATTCCCGATGCTGATGGCGCCGTGATTGTGACCACGCCGCAGGATGTTGCCACGCTTGATGTGAGCAAGTCGGTCACCTTCTGCAACCAAATCGGCATGCGCATCGCCGGCATTGTTGAAAACATGAGCGGCTTTACCTGCCCTCACTGCGGTGAATGGACGCCCATCTTTAAGTCGGGCGGCGGCGAAACCCTCGCCAAGAAGTATGGCTTGCCCTTCCTCGGAAAGTTGCCGATTGCTACGGAAATCGGTGAATGCGGTGACGCGGGCCAACCTTTCGTTGCGAAATATCCGGAAAGTCCCGCCGCAAAGGCATTCATGCAAATCGTTGACCTCATCACCACCATCGGATAAGGTCCCCCATGAAAAGCTCCCATTCGCGCACATTTAGTTCGGCGATTTTGCCGACCCTGCTTGGGCTCAGCGCCATTGGCGCGGGGTGTCTCACCCATACCCATGCTAAAGACTACGAAATCCCGCAGGATTCTTACGCAATCGTCGCCTCGGCAAGCGTCTTCAACGACACCGAGTGGAACGATGCTATCGTCAAAGAGCTCCAGAAAAAATATCCTGGCGCACCGGTCTTGATGTGGACAAAGGATGTCACCGAGGTGAAAGAACGCCTCGCCGAACTCAAACCTGCCTTCACTGCATTTGCGGTTAAGCCAGGAGAGGCTGGCGTTCACTTCACGATTGCGGTGAACCACCTGGCGCGTAATTTGGACAACGACCCCTACCCGGACACCTTCTGGGGCGTGATTACGGGTTATGACGCAGAGTCGGCACGCAAGGTTGCCGCTGCAGGTCCGATTGCAATTGAACGCGCCTTGGACTGTTCTGGATGCGATTTGACGGCCTTCCAGAAGGCATGGCGTTACACAGAAGATCATCGTGGCACGATGAACTACTGGGATGCCACCGCACCTGATGCAAAGATTCAGGATTTCCCCTGCGACACGGACAACACCGCTGGCGTGCTTGAACGTCTCCAAAAGGACAATATCCAATTCCTCGCGACCTCTGGTCACGCCACACAACACGATTGGCAGATGGGCTATTGCGGCCCGAACATGGCCATGGTGCACAAGGAAGGCAAGTTGATCGCGGTGGATACCAACCGCATTGGCTACCCTGCCCACTCCGAAGAGCCCAAAGTCTACTTCGCCAACGGCAACTGTCTCATCGGCGACGTGGACCAACGCGACTGCATGGCGCTCTCTTGGATGCGCGATGGTGGCGTGCGTCAGATGATGGGCTACACCGTCACGACGTGGTTTGGCGCGCAGGGTTGGGGCACGCTCGGCCTCTTCACCGACACCGCAGGCATGACCACCGCCGCGGAAGCCTTCCACTTCACGAATGCCTCCATCGTAGATACCTTGGAAAAGGCAATCGAACGTATCGGTGCAGATGACATTCGCCGTTGCAAACTCGCGAAGATTGTCCAGCTCAATCGCCCGATTACACGTAAGATGTTGATGTGGTTCAGTAGCCTTCCTGGCGACCAACAGCGTGCAGAAGCCAAGTTCTTCCAAGACACCATCGGCAATATGCACGACCGTGACACCGTCTGTTTCTATGGCGATCCTGCGTTGAATGCACGCATCACCAATGGCCGCATCACCGTGTTGTCGCCAGTGTATCACCCCATGAAGAAGGAATTGCGCTTGACGCTCCGCATGGAAAAGGGTGAACGTAAGGGCGCGGTGTGGTTCCGTTTGCCTGGCGATTGGACCTATGACCCTGCGCAGTTCACCGCTTCAGAGGCCCTTGGCAAGCCCGATCTCTGCTTGGATAACATGATTCGTTTCCCGAATGCAGATCTGAAGGCGGGCCAGACCTACACGGTTGTGCTCAACAACTCCCGGCCTGCGGGCGCAGAATCCTGCCCGCACTGCGACTAATCAATCCCCCTAATGGGCGTCTCTGCACCGAGGCGCCCGCTTAATTTTTTATCGTCTTCGCCAAGATTGGGAATCTAACATGAACGAATCACTTGATTTAATCACCCAATTGCTCCATCGTGGTGGTCCTGTCATGTGGCCCATTGCGCTCTGTTCACTTGTCACCCTCATCGTGACGTTGCGCAAATGCTTGCAGTGGACCTTCGTCATACTCCATGCAATGGCTGGCGCAAGTGCGTGGTCGGCGACCCTAAAGGTCTTCGCGACTGGCGATAAGGCGGCGACCCTCACCGCGCTTAAGCGGTGTCACTCGCCCTATGCTACGTTGCTCTCCACGGCCCTCACGCACCCAGACCTTCCCTTTCAAGAAGCGCTTGAGGACACGGCACGCACTTACGTCCGCAAACTTGCCGCGGGGCTTGGCGTATTAGACACCATTGTGACGCTCGCACCGATGCTCGGCATCTTAGGCACCGTGACGGGAATCATCGCCTCTTTCAACCTCATGGGCACCATTGGCGCCGAAGATCCCACGGGCATTGCCGCGGGTATCGCAGAGGCTTTGATTACAACGGCGGCGGGTTTGGTCGTCTCAATCATCGCACTGATTCCGTTGAATGCTGGACGTGCGTGGCATAAGCTCTTGACGCGTCATGTTGAAAGCGCAATGACCGCCGTGGAAGCCGCGGCCGCAGGAAAGCCAACCGCATGAACCTTTCTACGGAAGAATCCCCCAAAGCCCGCGTGGAAATGACGCCAATCATGGACGTCGTTTTCTTGTTGTTGGTCTTCTTCATCTACGCCTTTATGACCATGACCGTGCAACGTGGCATCAAGGTCGAACTGCCGCAGGCAGAAGGCGTCGTCAGCACCCAACAGAATGTGCGCATCGTTTTGACCGCCGAGAACGAACTCCTCATGGACGGTCGCACCCCGATGTCGATGGAGGCCTTGGCCGATTCTGCCGCCTTGCGATGCGAAACGCTTGATTTGCCAGTGATTATTAGCGCAGACCGCCATGCACAGGTGGGCATTGCACTTGAACTGATGGCCGCACTTCGCGCCAAAGGCATCTCGAAAGTCACCTACCAAGTGGAGAAGGCGAAGTAACGTCTCCCCCGCAAATCCCCCTCTCCTCCAATGACGCTCTCCACCCCAACTTCTCTAACAAAGCTTGCCTTACGATGGTGTTATGCCAGCGTCAAGGAAGTCGTGTGGTTGGGCCTCGGCATCCTCCTCCACCTCCTCTGCATTGCATGGGTCCTCAACCTGCTCTACGCGCCGCGCCCCTCCTCTGCCGCGCCAGAGCTTATTGTGGAGACTTTGGAGTTGACCCTTGCCGAAGTGGAAAGCGAAACAAGCACCGAAGCCGTCACCCCCGAGCTCGCCGCAGCCCAACAAGCCCCCACGCCGGATATCGCTCCCTACTTGACCGACACCGAGTCTGCGATCACCTTACCTGAAGCGCCACCCCCGCCGGAGATGCCGATGCCCGAAATCAACGGCTTCCCGATGCCAGAAATCCCATTGCCCGCGCTCCCGGACCAACCCGAAGACTTGCCCGCCATCACCCTTCCTCCCTTGCAGACTCCGCCCCCAACCTCTCCCAAGGAAACGCCCCAGCAGGCCACTGGCGCCACGGCTCGCGTGCAACAGCCCGAACTCCTCACCGACCTCTCTGCCCTCCGTAAGTCCTATCCCGCAGTGGCGCGACGGAATGGGTGGGAAGGAACCGTCACCCTTCGCCTCCGAATTACGGCAAATGGACGCCTTGACTCGGCTGAGGTTGTCCAAAGTAGCGGCTACAAAGTCTTAGATGACGAGGCAGCCAAGATGTTGCGCCGTGCCCGTTTCCGCAATGGCCCTGGCGAATTAATCCAATCCATCACCTACTCCTTGGAAGCGCATGCCGCCCGACCTCGACACTAAGCATCCCCTTTCAATTCGCGACTCGCACCCACGTTTCACCCCCTATCGCACCATGAAAAACGAAATCCTCTCCGTCTCCGATTTGATTATTGATTACCCTCGCGCAGGCAAGCCCCCCTTCCGCGCCGTCAAAGGGGTGTCATTCAACGTCTTTGAAAATGAATTTTTCGGCATTGTGGGCGAGAGTGGTTGCGGCAAGAGCACCGTCGCTAAGGCACTCTGTGGCCTTCTGCCTATCACCTCGGGCTCCGCTTCCTTCAAGGATGTCCCGCAACACGCCGTGCAGATGGTCTTCCAAGATGCCGTGGGCTCGCTCAATCCGCGCATGACCATCGGCCAAACCCTCGCAGAAGTGCTCTCAGTCTACAATCTCTGCCCCCGTGAAGCGCGCGCCGAACGCATCGCCACGCTCTTAGATGAAGTGGGGCTCCCTGCCGAAGTGGCGCTCGCCTACCCACGCGAACTCTCCGGTGGTCAGTGCCAACGCATCTCCATCGCCCGCGCACTCGCCATGAATCCGCGTGTGATTATTGCTGACGAACCCGTCTCTGCGCTGGACGTTTCCGTGCAGGCACGCGTCCTCAACCTCTTAGCAGAATTACGCCAACGCCGTAACCTCACGATTTTGCTCATCTCGCATGACCTCGCCGTGGTACGCACCGTCTGTGATCGTCTGATTGTGATGAATGCAGGTGAAATCGTGGAACGTGGCGATGCCAAGACCCTTTTCGCCAATCCGCAGCATCCCTACACCCAAAATCTCCTCGCCGCGGTCCCCGATATCGCAGAGGCGTATTGAGTGAGTTGGGGAGAACTCCTCCACAAAAGCACCTCCACCTTCGCGCAAGGCTCCCCCTATTTCCCAAAAACAGTTCGCGGCACCTCTGAGGAGATGCCGCGAGTTGTTTAGCGGAAATGAGGAAATACGTTACGGTTTATTCATCCGAACGCCAACGCCGATTCGCCTTCTTTTCAGCGTGATGTGACTTGTCGTCCAACATCCGCGCACGTTGACGACGCGACCTGCGCCGTTTCTGTCGGCGAATCTTCTCCTGTTCCTGACGGCGCTTTGACTTCTCGCCATCACGAATCTCAAGGATTCTTTCAGCCAATGCGCGACGCGCGAGCCAACGATTATCCTCGCGTGAACGGCTTGACTGAATCTTCACCGCCTCGCCCGTAGGCAGATGGGTCAATCGCACAGCGCTTGAAGTCTTGTTGATCTTCTGGCCACCCGAACCCGAACCTAAAACAAACTGCTCCCGCAAGTCCTCCTCTTTGAGTCCTGCGCGCGTCATCAAAGTGACAATCGCTTCAATTGTTGCAGGAGAGAGGGGCATAGCGGGAGCAGCCTATTGTGGGGTCAATGTGCCAAAATTACTTCACGCGCAAGAGGAAGTAGTTCTTCTTCCCCTGGCGAAGCAAGAGCACCTTGCCGTCAATCAACTGTTCATCAGCGACCGTAGCATTCACATCCGTCACCTTAATGTTGTTGATAGAAAGCCCACCGCCCTGAATCAAACGGCGCGCTTCGCTCTTGCTCTTCACGAAACCGCATGCCGTCACCACGTCCATCACGGACTGTGCCGCCACGGTTTCCTTTGCCAATTCTGCAGACGGCACATCCGAGGCGATGCCTTCCAAATCCGCTGCCGTGAGACCTTCCAGCGAACCACCAAAGAGCACCGCAGAGGCCTTACGCGCAGATTCAAGACCTGCTTCACCGTGCACCGCACGCGTCAGCTCTTCAGCCAACACCTTCTGCGGTTCACGCAATTCCGGATGTTCCTTCAACGATGCTTCCAATTCAGCAATGCGTGCTTCATCCAAGAAGGTAAAGATGCGCAAGTAACGAATCGCATCGGCATCCAACGTGCGCAAGAAGAATTGATAGAATGCGTAAACGCTCGTCTTATCCGCATTCAAGAAGATTGCATTACCCGCAGACTTGCCGAACTTCTGGCCATTG
>JAEIGA010017471.1_pt1 | contig 10933 bp, 7 predicted proteins | sample 9270691 | NCBI WGS metagenome assembly JAEIGA01 (sample SAMN17057246, study PRJNA624740) | gut metagenome | biome: biome; isolation source: fecal sample | host: Bos grunniens | place: China: Xizang | collected 2019 | reverse complement strand
CTCCGCCCTTCATTTCCTCACGCGCGCTGTTAACCTCAATCAGAACGGGTATAACTATACCGAGCTCAACCGCCTTTTTGCTTATCTCTCTTGCCAGAGAGAGTGAGCCGACCGAGTGTATCAGGCTTGCTATTCCTGAGACCAGCTTAACCTTGTTGCGCTGCAGATTACCTATCTCGTGCAGTCTCGGGTGATAGCCCAGCTCGTCAAGGAGCTGCGCTCTTCTTGCCAGCTCGGACGGTCTGTTCTCGGCTATATCCTCGATTCCCGCCGCCGCGAGAGCGATCACCTCCTCGTCGCTTCCGCTTTTCGTTACTGCGACGAGAGTTATTTTTCTTCCGTAGCATCTCTCGAGTCCGTCAATTTCTTCTCTTAGACTTTTGAGATTGTTTTCTACGTATCCGTAATTACTCATTTAAATCTCACTTTTCGACAGAACATACTTTTCTATTAAACATTATACCAAAGGTTTGGAGTTATTTCAAGTGCTTTTATAATTTATTTTTAATTTTTTAGCGACCGTCAGCCATATTTTACCTCTTACGAGTCTTTATTTTGAGGCTTAATTACTTGACAAAATTCGCTTTATATATTATACTAAATAGAGAAATATTTAAAATGGTGCAGTGTCGGCATTTTTCGCATTGTCGGGGAGGAGAGAAAAGTGAAAAACAGAATACTTATTAACAAGCTGGCGGCTGTTTTGCTGATTATAGCTATGATGCTTTGTCTTTTCTCATGCGAGGACAACAACGGAGAAGAGATCAGCGAGTACGACAAAGAGATGGCTCGTATAATTTATGAAAAGCAGCAGCTTTATCACGAGAAGGACAATCTTAAGAAGGGTGTGAACGCTTCGATATCGATCTTCTCATATATAAGCTTTATTTTCACAGAGCTTGACGCAGGGCTTTATAACGACGTGCTTCCCGTACTCACCGCGAACGGGCCCTTCGTCGGAGTTATGGCATATTCCGAGGACGAGCTCCCGGGCGGTGAAGGTAATATTACCGTGGAGCAGCACGACGAGCTTATTTCGCTCGGTTGGGGAAATGCGCTCTATTGGAACGGAGAGGGAGAGCTTTCCGCTTTCCTCAACAGCATGGAGCATACCCTCGGTGCGATAGGCATAGATATGCCGCTGTCGGTCGTTTTCGGCGGCGACTCCTATCATCCCGATCACGACGCAGTGCTTTCGGAATACGGAATAGAGAATGCCGTTCAGAGTGGCAAGGGCGATTACAGCCTCATCGAGAAGGATGAGCCGATCGGCATCTGGCATCCCGGCATTACGGGCTGGAGAACGTCCAAGATATCTACAAAAATCAAGAGCACTCTGGAGGCGAGCGGAGGTTATTCAACCTTCATGATAGTGTTTGACAACTCACCCGAGAACTCCACAACCTCGTATTACCATATAGAGGGCGAGAGCGTCAGCAACGGTATGCGCGAGGAGGTCTTTGTGAAGATGCTCATAAACTTCAAGCGCGCCGCGGAGAATGAAACTATACTTGTGCTTACGGTAGACGCGAGCCGTGAGGCGGCAAAAACTCATTTTGACGACATTCGTAAATACGAAGAGGAGTCCTCGCGCCGCATAGCGGAGATTGATATACAGATAGCGGCTCTTGACAGAGAAATGATAGATCTGTACGAAAAATATAACTGATCGGGAGGAAAGTGTTTTGCACGATAAGATAATAGGCGCGAGCCTTCCGTCAACCCAGGCGCTTGCCTATCTCGGCGACGCCGCATACTCGCTCTTTGTCAGGCGTATGCTTATCGAGCGAGGTCTGGCTAAGGCGAAGGATCTCAACAGAGAGGCGCTTAAGTACGTAACAGCGGAGGCGCAGGCACAGATGTACCGCAGAATAGAGCATTTGCTCCTCGAGGACGAGGTTGAGGTGTTCAGGCGCGCGGCAAACTCCACGCATTTGAACAGACCGAAGCATGCGAGTGTTACCGATTACAGGTATGCCACAGGATTTGAGGCGGTTATCGGAATGCTCTTTTGGATAAAGGATGAAGAAAGACTTGAACAGCTATTGAGAGCTGCTCATAAGGAGGAAGAATAAAGTGATACAGAAGATTAAAGGAACTATGGATATATTGCCCTCTGAAACACCGCTTTTCAGATATATCGAGGGTGTGATGAGAGAGGAAGCAGAGAAGTACGGCTACGGTGAGATACGTACTCCCACCTTCGAGAATACAGAGCTTTTCGTCAGAGGCGTTGGTGATACCACCGACGTTGTGCAGAAGGAAATGTATACCTTCGCCGACAGAGACGAGAATCGCTCGATATCGCTAAGACCCGAGGGAACGGCTTCTGTTGTAAGAGCCATTATCGAGAACGGTAAGTGCTCGGATCCTATGCCCCTCAAGTACTATTATATAATCTCCTGCTTCCGTCACGAGAAGCCTCAGGCGGGACGCAGCCGAGAGTTCTTCCAGTTCGGTACGGAGATGTTCGGTTCGGAGAGCCCTGCGGCAGATGCTACGGCTATTGCTCTTGCGGCATCTGTGCTTAAGAGACTCGGACTCAACAACGTGACCTTGCACCTTAATTCCATAGGCTGCAAAAAATGCAGACCCAACTACCGTTCTGCGCTTGTTGACCACTTTAGTTGTCAAAAGGACAAACTTTGCGATACCTGCAAGTCGAGACTTGAGAAAAATCCCTTGAGACTTCTTGACTGTAAGAACCCGGATTGCGCCGCTATCGCGCGCCTTGCGCCGAAGACGGTTGACCACCTTTGCCCCGATTGCTCGTCGAAGTTTGATATGCTCCTTCGCTCACTTGACGCTATGGGAATATCCTACGTTGTAGACCCCTCTATAGTAAGAGGTCTTGACTATTACACCGGTGCCGTATTCGAGTTTATTGCGGAAGGCATTGGTGCACAGTCCACGGTTTGTGGCGGAGGAAGATACGACGGACTCGTTGAGTCCCTCGGCGGCCCTGCGCTCTCCGGCATAGGCTTCGGTATGGGAATTACCCGACTCATTCTCGCTATGAAGGAGCTCGGACTTGATAAGATAGATATCCCCACTCCCGACCTTTATATAGCGGCTCTCGGTGAGCGCGCTACGGTTGCGGCACTCGCCATTACCGAGAGACTCCGCCGTGAGGGCAAGTACGTAGAGTGCGATATAGTGGGCAGAAGCCTTAAGGCGCAGATGAAATACGCGAATAAAATCGGAGCTAAGTATACGCTCATTATCGGAGATTCCGAGATAGATGCAGGCAAGGCGCAGCTCAGAAATATGTCGGACGGCTCACAGACCGAGGTGGATATCAACTCGTTTACGCTTTAAACTGATCCCGAGGTCGAGACTTTCGGCTTCGGGAATTTTTATCACAGGCATTGTGACGTGAAAGGAAATGATATGCTGGACAGAAGAGCTTTTTTACCTGTCAATATGACCGACGTTAAGGACAGAAATTGGTCGGACGTGGATTTTGTATATGTAACGGGTGATTCCTACGTTGACCACCCGTCCTTTGGCGTTGCGATAATATCGCGCGTGCTTGAAGCATCGGGCTTCAGGGTTGCGATACTTTCCCAGCCCGATTACAGATCCACCGAGGATTTCAAGAGATTCGGCAGACCTCGCCTTGGATTTCTTGTAACGGGCGGCAACATAGATTCTATGGTAGCGCACTATACAGTATCGAAGAAGAAGCGATCTTACGATTACTATACAGCAGGCGGCAAGATGGGCAAGCGCCCGGACAGAGCCGTTATCGTCTACTGCAACAGAATAAGAGAGGCATACGGAGACGTGCCTATCATAATAGGCGGACTTGAGGCATCCTTGAGACGCTTTGCACACTACGATTATTGGGACGACAGAGTCAGACGCAGTATTCTGGTTGACTCGCGCGCTGATATACTTGCCTACGGAATGGGCGAGAATATTCTTATAAGAATTGCGAAGCTGCTTGATAAGGGCGTACCCGTCAAGAAGATACGCGACGTCAGAGGCACCGCATTTTTGGCAAAGCGCGGTGACGCCGTTCATTTCGAGAGCCTTGAGGTCGGAGACTTCGATGAGATAAAGAACGATAAGAGTGCCTACGCCAAGGCATTTGCCATACAGTATAAAAATACCGATTCCGTACACGGTAAGGCTATAATAGAGTATTACGGTGATAAGATGCTTGTGCAGAATCCACCTATGCCGCCTCTTGAGCGCGAGGAGCTCGATTGGGTGTACTCCTTGCCCTACGCGAGAGACTATCACCCCGACTATGTGAGCGAGGGCGGAGTTCCCGCTATCACAGAGGTCAAGTTCTCGATTACTCATAACCGCGGATGCTTCGGTGCCTGCAATTTCTGCGCCATAGCCTTCCATCAGGGACGTGCCGTTCGCTCCAGGAGCGAGAGCAGTGTTATCGAGGAGGCTCGTCTTATTGCGACTATGCCCGATTTCAAGGGATACATAAACGACGTAGGCGGACCTACCGCCAACTTCAGATACCCCTCCTGCGACAAGCAGGCGACCGCGGGTGTATGCCCCGGTAAAAAGTGTCTTGCGCCCACACCGTGCAAGCACCTTAAGGTCGACCACAGTGAGTATGCTCATATGCTTTCTGAAATAGAGAAGATAGATAAGGTCAAGAAGGTATTTGTGCGCTCCGGCATACGCTTTGATTATCTTATGCTCGACGAGGACGACAGCTTCTTCCGTCAGCTTGTAACGCATCACACCTCAGGACAGCTTAAGGTTGCGCCGGAGCACTGCGCTCTTAATGCTCTGACTATGATGGGCAAGCCGCCTATTGACGTGTTCGAGAAATTCAAGAAAAAGTTCTTCAAGATAAGCAACGAGGCAGGGCTCGAGCAATATCTCGTGCCGTACCTTATGTCGAGTCACCCCGGCTCAACAATGAAGGATGCAGTAGATATGGCTCTTTGGCTAAAACAGTGGGGATACTCGCCCGAGCAGGTGCAGGATTTTTACCCGACCCCGGGTACTATATCAACGGTAATGTACTATACCGGCATACATCCCATGACGGGCAAGAGCGTGTACGTTACCACCGATTACCACGAGAAGAAGCTGCAAAGAGCGCTCTTGCAGTACTCGAGACCCGAAAACGCCAACCTAGTAAGAGAGGCTCTGAAGCTCGCGGGTAGGGAGGATCTGATAGGTAACGGCCCGGAGTGCCTTGTCAGACCGGCATTTGGTCAGGATGGCAGAAGCAGGTACGTACAGCCGCAAAAAGGAAATAAAAGTTCACATTCCGGTGCCAAAAAGCAAAAAAGCAAGGCTCCTGAGAAATTCTATCAGCCGATACTCGATGCGAAAAAGCCAAAGAAATCCAAGCTTGAGCGAGTCTTTGGAGATGACGCGGCGAGAATACGTATAGAGACTGCTCGCATAGCAGATAAGGAGCGAAGAGGCGGCTCTGTTACGGGCAGAGGACAGACCCCACCCTCAAAGAAGGGCAGGGGTGTCGCACCGATTACGCAGAAAAAAGGAAATAAGAAAAAGTAATTCGCTAATTTGTACAAATATACAGTGAAAAAATAACATTTTTGTGCAAAAAGTTAAGTAATACACCAACCTGTTTCGCAAAAAATACGATAGTAAAATTTCAAAAAAACCGAGCAGAGTCAAAACTTTGCAAAATCACGGTATTTTGTGTAAAAGTGTATAAAAAACGGAAAAGTACATTTTTTGATACACTAGTACGTTTTCAACACAATAAACAGCTTAAATGTGGAAAACCTGTGGGATTCTGCGTTTAAAAGTTTCTAAACCTTGAATAATCGAGGGTTTTCGACAAAAAGTTTTCAACATTGTCAACATCTTGGAATGTGGAAAACTCAAAGGGAAGTTTTGCTTCCTTTAAGAAAAATAATGGAATTTGAGAGAAAATGAATTAAATTTCATATACTCAAAATGAGCAAAAATGCGATTTTACAAGGGTTTTTGGTTTTTTAATTAAGTAGTTTTTACGAACAAGCCGAAAAAAGGCTGTTTCAAGGTGTATTTTGTATAAAAACGGGGGTGTTAACGGCGCTCTCGGAGGTATTATTAATGGATAGAAGCATCATAAAGGATGAATTTTTAAAGGCTAAAAGACGTCTGTTCGACAAGGTGTACGGAGAATTTCTTAATCCTGAGCAGTGTAGAGCAGTATTTACCGCAAACGGTCCGCTTCTTGTTCTGGCTGGTGCAGGTAGCGGAAAGACAACTGTACTTGTCAACAGAGTAGCATATTTGATAAAATACGGCAATGCGTATTACACAGATTACGTGCCGGATGACGTGGATGAGGATACCGTAGAGGCGCTTATTGCCGCCTACGATATGTCACCGTCTGACATATCCGAGATATTGCCGCAGTTCATATACGAGCCCTGTCCCCCGTGGTCGGTGCTCGCTATTACCTTCACCAATAAGGCGGCGGGTGAGATAAAGGAGAGACTTCTTCGCAGCTTCGGAGATGAGGAGATCGCCAAGAGCATCTGGGCGGGAACCTTCCACTCGGTGTGCTTAAGAATACTTCGCAAGTTCGGCGATCGCGTAGGGCTTCGCGAGGGCTTCTCGATATACGACACCGATGATAAGAAGAGGATGATAGTTGACTGTATGAAGCGCCTCGACATCGACGAGAAGAAGCTTGCCCCGAAGGCGATAGCCTCCGCCATAAGCATGGCTAAGGACAATCTCAAGGGGCCGGATGAAATGGACGTCAGCCGCGACCCTCGCACAAGAGATATACAGGAGGTGTACCGACTCTACAACAAGAGGATGATGGAGAACAACGCCGTAGATTTTGATGACATCATTATGTATACGGTTACTCTCCTTAAGAAAAACACCGACGTGCTCAATTATTATAGAAATAAGTTCCGCTACGTCCTTGTCGACGAGTACCAGGACACCAACTACGCGCAATTTGTTCTTACGTCTCTGATAGCTGACGGCAACCGCAATATTATGGTTGTCGGTGACGACGACCAGAGCATTTACCGCTTCCGTGGCGCCACTATTGAGAATATTCTGAACTTCGACAGAACCTATCCCGATGCCACCGTGGTGAAGCTTGAGCAGAACTATCGCTCTACCGCGAACATCTTGAAAGCCGCCAACGCTATAATAGCGCATAACAGCGAGCGCCATCAGAAGCGTCTGTGGTGTGCGGGCGGTGACGGTGAGAAGATAGTGGTCAAGGAGGCGCTCGACCAGAACGACGAGGGCAGATATATAGTAGATAAAATTATCCGCGGCATACGTATCGACGGCAGGAAGTATTCCGACTACGCCGTGCTTTACCGTGTAAATGCGCTCGGCAGAGCATTGCAGACCGCCTTCACAAAGAGTGGCGTTCCCTTCAGAGTAATCGGGGATATGGGCTTCTACGACCGCAAGGAGGTAAAGGATATGATTGCCTACCTCTCGGTTATGTCATATCCCGGAGACAATCTCAGACTGAAAAGAATTATAAACGAGCCGAAGAGAAAGATAGGCGCGGCAACAGTCGAGGCGATAGAATCGCTCGCCAACTCCAACGGCTTGTCTATGTATAATGTAATAGAAAGAATTGATGAATATCCTGTGCTATCCAAGAGTGCGGAGAAGTTAAAGTCCTTCCTGCGACTGATAGAGGACGTCAAGGCTACGTCAACTCTCCCCTCGGAGATGATAAGCGCCATTTTCGAGAGATCGGGATACAAGGATATGCTCAAGGCAGAGGGGTTTGAGGGTGAAGGAAAGATAGAGAACGTCAATGAGTTCATCACCGCAGCACTCGAATATGAGAAGAGAATGGCAGATACCGAGGACACACCGACGCTTATGGGCTTCCTCGAGGAGGTATTCCTTGTCAGCGACGTTGACAAATACGACGAGGATGCCGATGCCGTGGTGCTTATGACGGTACACGCAGCAAAGGGACTCGAGTTCCCGATAGTCTTTCTCGCAGGTATGGAGGACGGAATCTTCCCCTCACAGCAGGACCGTGAGAATGAGAGCGAGATGAGTGAGGAACGACGTCTTGCCTACGTAGCTATCACAAGAGCGAAGGAAATGCTTTATATCAGCTACGCAAAGCAGAGAATGATGTACGGCCGAACCCTCTACGGTATGCTCTCCTGCTTTATAAGAGAGGAGCTACCCGTCGAGCTCACTGTACGCGACGTACCGCGTCGGGAGCCGCCGAGACAGTATTCGGACTACAGACCGTACCGCGATGGACAGAGACGCGGGGCGGAAGGCGGTGGAATAATCCGCGAGCTTTCAAGAAGACCCGAGATAGGCAACTCGCAGAGCAAAGCGAGGGGGGCTGAGAAATTCGGAGTCGAGAGACTTTCTGTCGGAGACAGGGTAGCACACGCCATATTCGGAGAGGGGGAGATACTTTCCTCGCGTGATATGGGCGGTGACGTGCTTTACGAGGTCAGATTTGCAAACGGTCAGACCAAGAAGCTTATGGCTACCTTTGCCAAGCTAAAAAAGCTGTAAACCCTTGTGCAAAATGGTATTTTTCAATGATTGTCACCGAAAAATACGCCTAAAAATATAAAAAACGGATTGGAGGTGTTCTGTTTTGACGGAATGCTGCTTGTTTGATCTTGACGGAACACTTCTGTCAACTCTTGATACGATACGCTATCATCTCAACAATACGCTTAAGTCATTCGGACTTCTCGAGATAACCGAGGACGAGTGCTCACGCTTCATAGGAGACGGAGCGCGAAAGCTCGTCGAGCGCGCAACGGCAAAAACCGGCGGGGTCAGTGCGGAGTGTGTTGAAGCTGTACTGAAAACCTATAACGAGGCGTACAATTCCGACCCACTGCCCCATACGGAGCCCTATCCCGGAGTAGTCGACCTCGTTGCTTCTCTGAAAAGACGGAGAATACGACTCGGCGTTGTAACAAATAAGCCCGAGTCGACCGCGTGTCAGCTCATAGAGCACTTCTTCTCCGACAGCTTCGACCTTGTGTGCGGAGGCAGAGAGGGCGCTATATTAAAGCCCGATCCCCAAGAGTCACTAGCGGTGGTCGAGAGGCTTGGTGCTTCTCCCGAGACTACCGTCTTTATAGGTGACACCCCCGTAGACGTCAGAACAGGTAAAAATATGGGCGCGAGTCTCACCGTCGGCGTCACTTGGGGATTCAGAACACGAGAGGAACTTCTGACGTCGGGAGCGGATACCGTTATAGAGAGTGCCGACGCTCTCTTGGAGCTTTTGTGATATGAGAAGGATTGCAATTATACTGCTACTTGCCCTTTGCCTTCCGCTTGTCTCCTGTAGCAGAGTCAAGGAGGTTGAGTATTTCGAGCTCGGCATAGTTTTGCCGAAGGAGTTTGAGCCTGTGGCGGCGGATGCTTTTCATTCCGCCTATTCGGATTCTGTCAGCTTCGTGGGTATTACCAGATATTCATTTGAGGACTGTGTGAAGAACGGATTGCTCACTACCTACAGTCCCTTAAAGTTTGCGGGCGTATACCTTGAGATGATGGACAGAATGGTATATGAGAATATAAAGGAGCATGGCGACGTGCCGTATTTTACCTACGTCGTGACAGATAGTGACGGAGTTGAGCTTCTGTATATGCCAACCTTCTACCGCACACGCTATGCCTATTTTGTGATAACCTTTATAACTCCTCTTACAAGATACAACGAGGCGAAAAATGAGTTTTTAGGATATACCGAGACTGTTTATATTTTGGAATAACACTTATCTTAATGTCATAAATGTAAATAATTATATACAAATAACAAGAGAAAGGTGCAAAAAATGAAAAAGAGAACAACAGCGTTTCTTCTGGCATTAATTCTTTTATTCAACGTTTTTGTTATGTCCGGATGTATCGTTACCGATGATTGCGATAAAAAAGAGGACGATGAGAACGAAAAGGAGTACTTCTACTGCGACTGTACTCCGAGCTCCGAGATCTCCGAGCAGAAGCTTCGCTCAGCGCTTGTCGAGGCTATCAAGAAGATTGATTACGCTCTGCCTACCTTCACTACTAAGTTCCCCTGCGAGTCGAGCCGCAATAACGTTTACACCCCTGTTGATAACGTTCACACCAGCTGGACTACCGGCTTCTGGACGGGTTTTCTCTGGCACGCATACGAGCTTACGGGTGACTCAAGCTACAGAATGGTAGCAGAGGGACAGATCCCCTCATTCTATAACAGAATAGACAAGAAGCTCGGTGTAAACCACCACGATATGGGCTTCCTCTATACACCGTCCTGCGTTGCCGCATACAAGCTTGTCGGTAACGAGCAGGCAAAGACTGCGGCATTGATGGCGGCAGATCATCTAATTACAAGATATCACGAGGGCGCAAAGTTTATTCAGGCGTGGGGTGATGTCAACGCTGATGATAACTATCGTCTTATCGTTGATTGCCTACTCAACATACCGCTTCTTTATTGGGCTACCGAGGTGACGGGCGATCCTACCTACCGCGACATAGCCTACAACCACTTCAAGACTACGGTAAGTGTATGCTACCGCGAGGACGGAAGTACCTATCACACCTACTATTTTGATAAGACCACGGGCGCACCCTTAATAGGCGCTACCGCACAGGGCGCGAGTGATGAGTCCACCTGGTCACGCGGTCAGGCATGGGGAATGTACGGTCCTCTTCTTACCTACATATATGAGAAGGATGAGGCGGCTCTTGAGGCGTTCAAGACCGCGACAGATTATTACCTTGCACACCTTCCGTCGGATTGTGTCGCATATTGGGATCTCTCCTTCACCGACGGTGCGTACGAGCCGAAGGATTCCTCGAGCGCGGCGATAGCACTTTGCGCTATGCTTGAGGGTATAAAGTATATGGACGAGAGCGATCCCAAGCGCGAGACCTACGTCAAGGCGTGCAACAGAATTATGAACTCTCTCATCGACCACTATACCACAAAGGACGTTCCCGAGGCTAACGGACT
>JAEIGA010017470.1_pt1 | contig 10933 bp, 9 predicted proteins | sample 9270691 | NCBI WGS metagenome assembly JAEIGA01 (sample SAMN17057246, study PRJNA624740) | gut metagenome | biome: biome; isolation source: fecal sample | host: Bos grunniens | place: China: Xizang | collected 2019 | reverse complement strand
TAAATGGATAGAACAAAACCAACACCCAAGCCACACCAAATAGGTTGAATATAAGGTGAGCAAGTGCTGCACGTTTTGCAGGCACATTAGCTGGAATAGCTGCGATATTTGCTGTAATAGTAGTACCAATGTTTTCACCAAGCACCATTGCAATGGCTAGTTCGTATGAAATCCAACCTTTTGTACACATAATAAGTGTAATTGCCATGGTAGCAGAAGAAGATTGAACCACAATGGTAAGAATAGTACCAACTAAAAGGAATAATAATACTGAACCAAATCCGTAACCAGTGTATTGGTTTAAAAACGCCAACATATCTGGGTTTTGGCTAAGGTCTGGTACATTATTTTTTAGCATATCTAAACCCATAAACAGCAATGCAAAACCGATAAGGAACTCACCTACAGATTTACGTTTGTTGTTTGAAGAGAAAATAAATGGGATAGAAATGGCTATAATTGGGAGTGTAAGCGAAGAAATGCTAAATTTGAATCCGAAGAGAGAAATAATCCATGCTGTGGCTGTTGTACCAATATTGGCACCCATAATCACCGAAATGGATTGTGCTAGATTTAAAAGCCCCGCATTCACGAAACTCACCACCATTACAGTGGTAGCAGATGAAGATTGAATTAAACAAGTAATTAAAAGACCTGTAAATAGACCTACAAATCTGTTTTTGGTCATTGCAGTAAGGATGGAACGCAAGCGTTCGCCTGCCACCTTCTGAAGACCTTCACTCATCATCTTCATCCCGAAAAGGAACACCCCTAAAGAACCAATTAGGGTAATGAAATCATAAAAACTATAATTCATACTACTATTTATAAAAATATGTTTACAAATATAAATAATAATGATTAATTTTCTAAACTTTTTTGGATTTTATTCATATTTTCTTTAATTTTATATTTCAAAATAATTACAATTATGATAGGAAATAGAATAGAAATTATTTGTAAGAACAATGGAGAGAAAATTTCAGCGCCATTGGGTATCAGCCTAGAAGAGTTATTGTTGCTTTTTAGGATAGAAAATCCGAAATCTATTCTAGGTGCACTTGTCAACAACAAACCGACTCCTTTAAAGTCACAGATTTTTGCCAATAAGACTGTAGAATTTATTGATTACTCTTCTAATATAGGAAGAGATATTTATGTTCGTTCAGTGGCATTTATGCTAAATAAGGTGCTTAAAGATTTGTTTACAACACCAGAGTTTAGAATAGAACATTCTGTGCCAAGTGGTTTTTACTGTACTATTAAGTCTAATGGCAAAAATATTTCTGCTGAGCAATTAGAAAAACTATTGGACGAAGCAAAAAAAATGGTAGAACTAGATTTACCTTTTGAAATGCTCTACCATCCTAAAAAGTCTGTAATAGAAGAATTTAAAAAGATTGGAGATAATGCAATAGCGAACCTATTGAGTTACAGTAAGTTCTATTACGCACACTATTACAAACTAGGAGATACCATCGATTATTATCATAGTCTGCTAGCTCCTTCTACTTCATATTTAAAATTATTTGAAGTTAGTCCTATATTCAATGGATTCCTACTTCGTGTACCAAAACAAACCAACACAAGTGAACTAGAAGATATTGTTCCAATGGATAAAATCTTTGAAATTTTCCAAGAATATATAGAATGGAACAAAATTGTAGGTTTGGAAGACTTACCTTCGCTTAACGCAATAAATAAAGAACAAAGAGCTGCATTAATTAAAGTAACTGAGGCTCTACACGAGAAAAAAATAAGTAAAATAGCTGAAAAGATAGCTGCAAATCCTAAAGTGAAGATTATTCTTGTTTCAGGACCTTCATCTTCTGGCAAAACCACATTTAGTAAAAGACTTTCTGTGCAATTAGCTGCATGCAAACTGCGACCTATTGCATTGTCATTAGATAATTATTACCTAACTCACGACAAAACTCCACTAGATGAGTTTGGGGAATTGGATTTTGAGTCTTTATATGCTTTAGATTTACCTCTTTTCAACGAACAATTACAAGCAATGCTAAGAGGAGAAGAGGTACAAACACCGAAATTTAATTTTGAAACTGAAAAACGTGAGTTAGGACCTAAAATTAAACTAAACGAGAACGATGTTTTAGTAATAGAAGGTATTCATGGATTGAACCCTGAGTTGACTGCCTCAATACCAGACGAAAAGAAATTTAAAGTATACGTTTCTGCACTTACAACACTATCTTTAGGACCAAGAAATTGGCTTTCAACATCAGATACGCGTCTTCTACGTCGTTGTATTAGAGACCATAAGTATAGAAACTATCCTGCAGAAAAAACTATTTTGCGTTGGCCAAGCGTGCGCAGAGGAGAAAGTAAATGGATTTTCCCTTATCAAGAAAACGCAGATGAAATGTTTAACTCATCTCTGCTATACGAAATATCTTCTATAAAGAAACAAGCAGAACCAATATTAACAGAAGTACCTCAAGATAGTGATGCATACCCAACTGCAAAGAGATTGTTGAATTTATTGCAGTTCTTCAACCCTATTCCTTACAATGAAGTTCCAAACACATCACTTTTAAGAGAATTTTTAGGAGGAAGTAGTTTTAGATATTAAGTTTTGAAGCAATAATCTCGTATTCAAAACCTCGAGAAAGAGCATGTCTTAACAATTTGGCACGGATTTCATAATCTGTGCCATTTTTTATGGTTTTTCGCTTTTTTTCCACGATTTCATCGAGCATTTTCGTATATTCTTCATCACCAATTTCCTGCATTGCAGTGGCAATATTTTCAGAAGAAATACCTAGAGCTCTCAGGTGAGTTGAGATTTTTATTCTCCCCCAATGATTGAACCTAAATTTGTCCTTCACAAATGATTTTGCAAAGCGTTCTTCGTTGATATAATCATCTTCTAGAAGTTTGTCTATAATAGGGTCAATATACTCCTTTGGAGTTTCCCACTGCACAAGTTTTTCCTTTACCTTCTGAATGCAATGCTCAGAAAGCGAACAATAATAAGATGCTTTGAGAAAAAAATCTTCCACAAGAAAACTCTATTATTTCTTGAATGACATTGCGATTGAAGTAACTATATAAGCTACCATACTTATTGCAAGACCTAATAGTCCAAAACCAAAGCACAATAGCGCAATAGTAAGAACTAATGCTGAAATTGCAAAAACAAGTGGAAGTTTTGAAGGTGTTTTAAGTGAAAACATTGGAAGTTCACACACCAACAAATATGAAGTAAGAGCAATAAGCGAAAATAAGAAAATCAAGCCCCATATAGGAGTAGTCCAAGCCATTTGAAGCAGAGGAGCATTTGCTATACCAATGATTAACAATGCGTTAGCAGGAGTTGGCATTCCAATAAAACTGTGACTTTGGCGAGTGTCAAGATTGAATTTTGCTAGCCTAACAGCAGAAAATGCAGCTATAATAAATGCCGCGTATGGCAAATATGGAGCAATCCAAAACATTGACTCAGGATAAGGATAATCCTTAAACATATTACAAACCAAAGCAGCTGGAGCAAAACCAAAACTAATAACATCTGCAAGCGAGTCTAGTTCTTTGCCTATATCTGAACTTACCTTAAGCAAACGAGCTACAAAACCATCAAAGAAATCGAACACTGCCGAAAGCACAATAAATATGGCACAATATAATGGGTCTCCAAATAATGCAAATTGTACTGCTATACAACCAGATATTAAATTAAGCGCAGTAATGGTGTTTGGAATATGTTTTTTCATGGCACAAAATATTTTGGTTCTTCGGCAGGATATTTTAATATCTTGCCATCTTTGTCTAGTGAAATATACATCGGAGCAGTGTTTATCTGCAACTGTTTTATTAATTGAGGATTATCTACAACACTAAAAACAAAGTCTTTGTTGATATTTGACAGATGTTTTAGGCAAGCAGATTTATCTTCGTCTGCAAATATAAGCAAGAATAAACACTTTTCTGCATATTTTTCTTGCATTTTTTTGAAATATTGAATATCGGACAGACTCTCTCTTAGAGAAGAGTTTGCAACTATTATATATACCTTGTTATAATATAGTTCGTCCCAAGGGAATGTTACACCATTTAGATTTGTAAGATTACCAAAAATTGGCTTATAACCTACTGCAACCTCTTCTTTTCTAAGAGCAGAAACTATAGTTCTTATATTGCTAGTTTTTATAGAATCCATATAGTTTCTTGGTAGATTGTTGAGCAACACTTGATGAAGAATTGAAAGATCGTAAAGCTCTTCATTTTCCTTTAAATAATCCGACATATTAAAACCTGTGAAGATAGCCTCAAATGAGTCCCAAAAGGCAGGTTGATCGTAGTCTATTTTGTATGGAAGAAAGAAGTTTTTTATAGCAAGTTTTGGTGCTCCAGGGGAATATAAATTTACAAGAAGTGCATATCTATAATGCTTATATTCAGAGAAAAATCTATCGTTAGATGGGTATCTTTCGTCTAAATAAGTTATTGCAGAGTCTATTTTTTCTGTAGTAACAATATTTTTGTTAATATCTACCCAAACAGAATCAAAACTATCCTCAAAATCGGCAATTTTTATATTTATGTCGTCTTCTGGCAGATTGTTGAAACTAAGCAGAAGGGTTTGTTGTTTGAAATATGGATTAAGTTTCTCTTTTCTAGAAACTTCCCTTCTCAAAGGCAGATTTATACTATAATCTTTTCCCTTTTCAATATATACAACGCCATTGTAAAAACCTAAATTTATCTGCCCTTGCGTGGTTTTATTCACGTTTACCTGAAAGGTAAAACTTCCGTCTTCTGCCACAATGCAAGTGTCTAAAGTTTCTCTTGTGGCACCCCAACCATCGTGCACAGTAGATAAAACTAATGTTTTTCCTGCATAACTAGGCGCTACGCCTGTAATTTGCGAAGCAAAAAGTGAAAATGATGCAAATAAATATGTTATAACAAGCAATTTCCTCATAAAAATGGTGCTGTAATGCCTATGTTATTATTCTTAATTTCTTCTGGAGTGCCAGTTGCCACTACTGTGCCACCTTCTCTACCTCCTTCTGGTCCCATATCTATAATGTAATCGGCATTTTTAATTACATCTAGGTTATGTTCTATCACTATTAGACTATTTCCTCTATCTACTAGTTTATTTAGAACACCTAAAAGCACCTTAATATCTTCAAAATGCAATCCTGTAGTTGGTTCGTCAAGGATATAAAGGGTTTTGCCTGTATCCTTTTTTGCAAGCTCAGTAGCAAGTTTTACACGTTGGTTTTCTCCACCAGAAAGTGTGGTAGAAGACTGACCAAGTTTAATGTAACCCAGACCTACATCTTGCAGAGTTTTAAGTTTTGGTAGCAGTTTTGGTATGTTTTCAAAAAACTCAACTGCCTGATTAATAGTCATATCTAGCACATCGGCAATAGATTTACCCTTAAACTTCACTTGTAGGGTTTCTCTATTGTAACGCTTGCCATGACAGTCTTTACACGGCACATAAACGTCGGACATAAAGCCCATTTCAAGACGTTCAAAACCATTGCCTTGACAAGTTTCGCAACGACCACCTTTCACATTGAATGAAAAACGTCCTGCCTTGTATGCACGAGCCTTACTTTCTGGAAGTGCCACAAAAAGGTTTCTTATTTCTGAAAAAATACCTGTGTATGTAGCAGGGTTGGAACGTGGAGTCCTACCTATAGGAGATTGGTCTACGTCTATTACCTTGTCTATATTTTCTAGCCCCTCAATAGACTTATATTCAAGTGGTTCTGCAAGGGAACGATAAAAATATTTACTAAGAATAGGATATAAAGTGCCGTTTACAAGAGAAGATTTTCCACTTCCAGACACACCTGTGACGCAAACAAATTTACCCAATGGAAATTCTACTGTTACATCCTTTAGGTTATGTCCTGTGGCGCCTATTAGTTTGATAGACTTACCATTGCCTGGGCGACGAACCTCTGGTACAGGGATTTGCAACTTTTTATTTAGGTAGCAAGCACTCAAAGTCTCCTTTCTGAGCATTTCATCTATAGTGCCTTGAAAAACAACCTCACCACCTAAGCGCCCTGCTTTTGGACCCATATCCACAATGTAGTCGGAGCTACGCATCATATCTTCGTCGTGCTCCACCACCACCACCGTATTGCCCATATCTCTAAGTTTTTTTAGAGATTCTATTAGTTTTACGTTGTCGCGAGGGTGCAAACCAATGCTTGGTTCATCTAGGATATAAAGCACATTTATAAGTTGCGAGCCTATTTGTGTAGCAAGCCTAATACGTTGACTCTCACCACCAGAAAGACTATCTGAAGAACGATTTAGCGACAAATAATGCAAACCCACATCCATTAGAAACGACAATCTCACCCTAATTTCTTTTACAATTTCTGTGGCAATCTTCTTTTGGGTATCAGAAAGTTTCTCGTCTATATTTTGGAAAAAAGCGTATAAATCGCCAATATCCATAGAAGAAAGTTCTGCTATATTGTAGTCTCCTATTTTGTAGTGAAGTGCTTCTATATTCAATCTAGTTCCTTTACACTCAGGACAAACCACTGTTTTTGAAAAGTTTTCTGCCCAACGTTCGGAAGAAGCATCTGCCTCTGCCATAAGTTTGATATACTCTACTAGACCGTCGAAAGTGCTAGCGTAGTCGCTAAGCCCCGACACAGTGCTTTTTGTAAGAAGATTGTCGTCAGACCCATTCACTATTTTCTGAATAAGCTCTTCTGGCAAATCCTTAATAGGAGTCTTTAAATCGCAATCATACAACGCACACAAAGCCTCAAGTTGCATAAACACACTCACAGCCTTGTATTTTCCAAGTGGCTCTATACCTCCTTCTGCAATGCTAAGTTCTTTGTTTGGAAATAGTTTGTCGTTGTCTATTTGGCTCACATATCCCAAGCCCATACAGTGTGGGCAATAACCTTTTGGCGAATTGAAAGAAAAATTGTGTGGAGCAGGCTCAGAATACGCAATTCCGCTCTCTGGGCACATTAAATTTTTACTAAAATAGCGGATTTCAGACCCATCTTTTTCTATCACAGCACAAAGTCCATTTCCCTGAGTCATTGCTATAGAAAGCGACTGAGAAAGGCGTTTTCTATTTTCTTCATTCACTTCTAGGCGGTCTACCACTAGTTCCACATCGTGAATTTTGTACCTATCAAGCCTCATATCTGGCAACACCTCTTGAAGCTGTCCGTCTACTCTCACTCTTAAAAAACCTTTCTTTCTCAAACTCTCAAAAAGTTCACGATAATGTCCTTTTCTTGCCCTAACAAGCGGCGCAAGCAAGTAAATTTTCTTTTTGGAATAATCTGAAAGAAGTGTATCTAAAATCTGTACTTCTGTATATTTTACCATTGGTTTGCCAGTGGCGTAAGAATACGCTTGACCTGCACGAGCAAACAAAAGACGCAAAAAATCGTAGATTTCGGTAGTAGTACCCACGGTAGAACGTGGATTTTTATTTGTAGTTTTTTGCTCAATAGCAATAACTGGACTAAGACCATTGATTTCATCCACTTCTGGGCGCTCAATATTGCCCAAAAAGTTGCGAGCATATGCAGAAAAGGTTTCTATATAACGGCGCTGCCCCTCAGCATAAAGGGTATCAAACGCCAATGAAGATTTACCGCTACCACTAAGTCCTGTGATAACTGTAAGTTTGTTGTGAGGAATTTTTACATCAACATTCTTTAGATTGTGTTCCCTTGCACCGTATATTTCTATGTAGGTCTGCTCACTCATTTATCAATATTTGAAATCTTGTCCAATGCCTTCACTACAGCTGTCTCTATAGTAGAAAAATCTGCCATTTCATCGAAAGAATATATAAATGCAATGTCAAAATGTAAGTCTCTTTTATTTAATCTATACGCCTCTCTTAATCTGCGTTTTAATAGATTTCTATCTACTGCATGCTTAAAATATCTTTTTGGCACTACTACCATTATCCTTGTTGGCAAACCTTCTTCTGTTTGAGGTTTATACACCACCCTAAGCGGATGGATATATACGCTCCTTTTTTTGCCCGCAAATAGATTTTCTGTATCTGCAGTGCCGTGAAGTCTTTCTATTTTTTTTAGTGTGTTTGGCATAAATATAAAATATCCCAAAAATACTGAATTTTTGGGATATAATATAGAGTTTAAACGAAGTTTATTTTTTATTTACCTTGTTTTCTTTGAAGAAAAGGTCTATTGCAGCTGTAATAGATGGTGCTTGTGGGCTTGGAGCACTAATATCCAATCTCCAACCTGCTTCTTCTACTGCTTTTGCTGTTTTTGCTCCTAGAGCGGCAATTACAACTTCTCCTTGCTCAAAATTTGGATAGTTCTTTTTAAGCGATGGAATACCTTCTGGTGAGAAGAATGTTACCATATCGTAGTCGAAAGGTTTTCCTTCTGCTATATCAGCACTTACAGTTTTGTAAAACGCTGCTCTAGCACAAGTAATCTTATTTTCTTCTAATAGAGGAATAAGTGTATCTTTGTTTACATCAGATACTGCCACAAGATATTTTTCGTCTGAATGACGTTTGATTTGTGGAAGAAGTTCTTCTACTTTATTTGTTTCTACAGAAGGGAAGAAAACTTTACGTTTACGATATTGAATATACTTTTGTAGATAAGAAGCTATTTTTTCTGACACACAGAAATATTTCATTGTATCAGGCACTGTGTAACGCATTTCTTCACATAGGCGAAAGAAGTGGTCAATAGCAACACGTGCTGTAAAAACTATAGCTGTGTAGTCTTTTACTTCTACTCTTTGAGCTCTAAATTCTTGTAATGAAAGACCTTCGACTTTAATTAATGGCTTGAATTCTATCTCTACGCCATATTTCTTTTCTATATCGAAGTATGGAGATTTATCTCCAGCAGGTTTTGGTTGTGAAACCAATATTTTCTTAATTTTCAAGGCTTTACGATTTTAAGTTGTAAATATAAGCATTTCACCTACTGCTTTATATGCCACAAGCAAGGGTAAAATTTCGAGGGTGCAAAGGTACAAAATAAAATGCAAAGTAAGTTCAATTCTATTAAAAAAATATTTAAAAAGAAGATAACAATATGACAATGAAATCAATACGTATGACAATATCGTGATTACATACCATATTATGTGGGTAGATTCTGGAGTGAATTTAAGGAAAATAAAGCAAACGAATGAAATAATTCCTGCTATACCTAGCAATCTTATATGTTGATTTAATATATTGTTCGCCCTTTTCTCGTAGAAACAAGAAAAATATACTCTCATACATAGCATTTTTACGAGTACATAGCCAAGTATAGCGGCACAAAGCATAAGAAAAGTACTATATGAGAATGTATAGGGTTGAAAGTATTGCGATAGAAGCAACGAAAAACCTATCACACCAATAAGAAAGGTAAAACCTTGGATAACATGCTCCCTAAAGGTAAGTTTTTGGTATCTGTAATAATAGCCGAAAGCGCTCACAAGTTGTCTAAAGACGAAATTATCTTTCTCTTTAAACAAAAATGTGAGCGATATGCATACCGCTAGGAAGATTGATATAATGGTGATGTTACTCATCTAATAATAGTAGTACCGGTGTTTTTGCCGATTTGAGAGGCTTCGGTGATTACCACTTTGCTAACGCCTGCTTCTAGGGCACGGAAAGCGTTGTCTAGTTTTGGTATCATACCACCGCTGATAATGCCTTCTGCTTTGTATTTTTCGTAGATTTCTGGAGTGATTTCAGAGATGACGCTATCATCGTCGTCTGGATTGTAAAGCACACCTTTTTTCTCGAAACAATATACAAGGGTGGTATCAAATTTTGCAGAAAGTGCTTTTGCTGTTTCGCTTGCGATAGTATCTGCGTTGGTATTTAATAGTCCGTGTTCTTTAGAGAAAGAAAGTGGAGCAAGCACAGGCACGATGTCTTGTTCAAGAAGAAGTGCAAGTTTGTCCGCATCTACTTTTTTCACGTCGCCTACAAAACCATAGTCGATAGTTTCCACTGGGCGTTTGTCACTTTGTATTACACAAAGGTCGGCACCAGTTAAGCCAAGGGCATTCATATCTCTTTTTTGAAGACCTACTACAATGCCTTTGTTTACAAGACCACCATAAACCATAGTTACCACTTCTAGAGTCTCGGCATCGGTAATGCGTCTGCCGTCAACCATTTTGCTTTCGATGCCAAGTCTAGTTGCAATAGCTGTAGCCGAACGACCACCGCCGTGAACTAAGATTTTTTTACCTTCTACTGTAGAGAAATCGTCTAATAATGTGTTTAGAGATTCTGGGGTTTCAACAATCTTGCCCCCTACTTTTATAATAGTTAGTTTTTCCATAATCTTATTGTAATTTTAACTGTGTAAATATATTCCAAATTGTAAGTGCTCCTGCCACAGAAACGTTGAGTGAATGTTTAGTACCAAATTGCGGAATTTCCACGGTTTCATCGCATAAATCGACCACTTCTTGCTGCACTCCTTTCACCTCATTTCCTAGTATAATGGCATATTTTTCGTCTTTGCTTAAAGATAGTTTTTCGAGCGAAATACTATTCTCGGTTTGCTCCACCGCAAGCACCTTGTAGCCTTCGGTGTGAAGCCTGTTTACTACGTCTAGAGTTTCTGACACATACTCCCACGCAACACTATCTTCTGCACCCAATGCTGTTTTATGAATTTCTGCATTTGGAGGGGTAGAAGTAATACCACAAAGATAGATTTTTTCTACGATGAAAGCGTCACTTGTTCTAAAAATAGACCCCACATTGTGTAGGCTTCTCACGTTGTCTAAAACCACTACAAGAGGAAGCTTTTCTACTGCTTTAAACTCCTCTACGTTTAGCCTATTTAGTTCTACTACAGATAATTTTCTCATTTTATTAGAATCAATGCACAAAAATAGTGTTTTTTTATTAAATTTGTAACCAAATACGCATTTTTTACAATGACAG
>JAEIGA010017469.1_pt1 | contig 10933 bp, 9 predicted proteins | sample 9270691 | NCBI WGS metagenome assembly JAEIGA01 (sample SAMN17057246, study PRJNA624740) | gut metagenome | biome: biome; isolation source: fecal sample | host: Bos grunniens | place: China: Xizang | collected 2019 | reverse complement strand
TTGCTGAATATACTTCGGATACAAAGTTACTGTTGTAATGTGTCAAACTACGGCACAATATGGCTTACGCCGTCAGGAAAATAATCATTCCGCTGATGCCGATATAGGCATAGACCACATAGGTGAACAGGCGTGCCGGGATATGGCGGTATGCCCAGTTGCCTGCCATAATTCCTATGGCCAGGCCAGCAAGGCCGTAAAGATATGACCAGCCCACGGTCGGAGTGACGTATCCGTTATATGCACGCACGGCCAGCATTGTGACATTGGTTATGACCGCATATGTCTGTATCATTCCCATGTAATGGTCCTTGTCTGGCTCTGATCCCACAAGGTACAGAACCACGGGGGGACCATGCATCCCAAACAATCCTCCCATCACTCCACTGACCGAACCGGTGCCCAGAAGCCATCCGGAGGTCGGGCGTATCAGCTTTTGCATCTTTTCCTTGAAGAAACTGAAATACAAGCTGATGACTACCAGCATGATGCCCAGGATTGTCCTCATGCTACTGCCTTCAATCTTATCAAGCAGGCATATCGCTATGGTGGAAAATACTATGAAAGCCCCGATCATCGGCAGCAGTCTTCGCCATGTCACGAATTTCAGATACCTTACCATTATCACTGCCGCAGATGTCAGCGAAAGCAGTCCCGACAGGGTTACCGCCTCTCCATACGAGGGCATCAGAAACGGCAGGGCTGTCATGATGAAAATCCCGAAGCCAAATCCGACAGTCCGCTGCACGAAACTGGCTCCGGCAGCAAGAAGGATTATGTATAGGGCTGTTGATGGCATTTGGGAAACTGATTATGTCTGCGGCCCAAAGTTAGAAAATAATTTTGGCAGTGCTGAAGAAATATAGCAAGATACTGTCGGTTTCAGGCGGTCGGCCAGACAAAGTGGGAGTTTATCGATTCGCCGCCGTCTATGATGATGCTCTGCCCGGTACAGAAGGACTGGACGGCAGTCATGAAGTATGCCCACTGGGCGATTTCTTCGGTAGTGGCCCAGCGTTTCAGAGGTGTCTGATCCATGATTTCATTCCAGAGCGTCTGGTCATTCACCACGCAGTCATTCAGGGGAGTGAGTACCCCGCCCGGATCGAGACTGTTGCAGGTGGCACCAAATGGAGCTACTCTCAATGCGACATTTTTTGTGTATGCGATTACGCCTCCCTTGCTGGCGCAGTACTCAGGAAATTCTGCCCCGGTGTGTCCGCTGGCAGAGCCGATGTTGAGAATCGCCCTGATGCCTTCGCGTACACCATATTTCTCGGTAACGCGGATAAGGGCCTTGAGATTGATGTCTATATCGTCTTCGTTCTGGGTGCCTGCGTTATTGATAAGAATCTCCACTCCTTCTATCTGCGGCAGTTCCTCGCGGATGTCGCATACAATATGAGTATAGTGCTCGTGTGTCAGCCCTGCGGGCTCCCTGTCAAGTCCTACAACTTCATGAGCGTTGTCAAGGAAAATCTGTGCAATGGCCTTGCCGATGCCCTGTGAGGCGCCCGTAATCAGTGTCTTCATGCCATTTTCTTTTTAAGGAATGCTATTGCAGCATAAGCCATCGGTGTTCCGAAGACGGCTTCGATGGCAAGTTTCATTATATACTGTAACCCTATCATCAGCAGCAGGTCGCGGGTGGTGACAGTACCCAGAAAGGCAATCAGCACGAATGGAATAGTGTCAAACATGTAACCTATTATAGAGCTTCCGATGGTGCGGACCCAAAGTCGCTTTTCGCCGAACTTCTTCCTGATACGCTCCATCAGCCATGAGTTGGAAAGTTCTCCCAGCAGGAAGCCTGTAAGCGAGCCGAGGATGATGCGGGGCACATAGTTGAAAACGGTGTTATATGACTCGGCCGTTCCGTCCAGATAGTCCGGAGAGGGGAGCCAAACACCAATCTGGGTGCAAATGACCATGAATACATTGCAGAGGAATGTAAGGAAGATAATCTTGCGGGTGGTCTTGTATCCCCATATTTCGGTCAGAACGTCACCCAGCATGTAAGCGAAAGGGAAGGTGATGGTGCCGGCATCGAAATAAAATAGGTTGAATAGACCTATTACCTTGACTGCCATTAGGTTGGATACGAGATAGCATGTGACGAAAAGCGCCGTCACGACGATTAGTGGCATGTCTGCCACCATTCGGTTTTTGAAAGGGTTTTCCGATACCTTGTTCATGATGTTTAAGAAAATAAGTGCCTTTATGAGGCGATTTGCCCGACAAAGGTAACAATTAAAATGCAAAAAAAATCATATATTTGCATATAGAAATCAAGCACCTGATGACAGATAGTGGACGGCATCATAATTAATTTTTTTTGTCTTAATTCATGCGTCCTTTCGGGCGGGATTTTAATCGAAGGACGTTAATCCGCCAGCTGCTTCTTACCGAAGCAGATCGATCGCCAATATTTCCACTGTATTTCAGGTGCTTTTTTATATAGATACCGATGGAAACTTTTCTGGAATACCTTTCCGATGATGAATTGATAGATTTCGTCATCAAGGAAAGAATAAAGTCGGCCTCCAAAGGTGTCCTCAAGCCTAAAGCCAAGAGGAAACCTTCTGTACTGCAAAAGGAGGTGCAAAGTATGATGCCGCCGCGCAGTACATGGAAGCGTCCAGGTAGGGTGACGCGAGTGAATTGCGATAAGGTAGAGCAGCATTATAAGATTGCCATAAAGAACAAGGTTAAAAATGACCTCAAATGTTATCGGGATCATTACGGAACTATCCCTGCCAATTGTAAATATCTCCCCAAGCTCCTTAAGTTTATCGCTGATGTACAGGATATGGCAAGGGGAAATTTCCCGATGGATTTTGCCTCATGTATTGAGATAGTTGCTCAGTTCAAGAAGATGGACGGCAAGACCGGGGACGCTATCTATCGTCCATTGTCTGTGTATAACTCCCTTGAGGTCAAAGCTCTCATATCTATTGCGGCAAAGTATCTTGTGGAACATCTTGACGAAACTCTTCATGAGGAAATCCTTTCTTATAGACCATCGAGGATATATCATTCAGAAGCGAAGACTATCACATGTGGAGATCATGCTGTTCGAGGTCTTAAGGAGTTTATGGCAAGACACAAGCGGAAGAGGATTTATGTGGCGGAGTGCGATATTCAGAAATTCTATGATGTGATAAATCACGATGTGGCCTTGGAGTGTTTCGCAAAGAAGGCCGAGCGGGCAGGAATCCCAGAGTATCATCAGGTTGAAAGAGTACTGAAGGCTTATCTGGATTCATATAGCTTCTATTCACATGTGATGAAACTTAACGACTCGGAAGAGTTCTGGAAGCAATATCGTGCGACGCGGATGAATATCAACGGCAGACACCGCTTTGAGTGGGTCAGTGATGAAGCCTTGCTTGACTGTTATGGTGATGAGGAAATGCTGAGTGTCTGTAAGGATAAATTAGGAGTGCCTCAAGGTGGAGCGCTTTCAAGTATTGTCTCCAATGTGGTTATGGATATGGTCGACAGGGAAATTCTCGGCAATCCGGTGACAGACGATCCTGACAGGTTTTTTGTCCGTTATGGTGACGACATACTTCTTGCCCATACGGATATGACTAGGTGCAGGGAACTGATTGATGGATATGTCTCGGCCTTAAGGAAATATCATCTTCCTTACCATCCGTTTAAACCACTGGAAGAATTCAAAAGATCGGAAAAGACCTTGAAAGGTTTTTGGGATGTCAAGTCCAAGGAACCATTCCTTTGGGGACCCGGAGAAGGTAATGCTTTCGAGTGGATCGGATTTGTAGGCTATGAAATCAGATATGACGGTCAGACGCGCATGCGACTTTCAACTTTGGACAAGAAGTTCGCTGCCATAAACAAAGCGTACCACGCCTGCATCTTTAAAGGTGAACCGAAGAATCCCGAACGATATATTGCATCTGTCAGGAAGAAAATGGGCAGGATATCCGGATCCATGGACCAGTTCCCGGAGTTGAAATCTGTTGCATATGATGAATGCGTGGTGCACCAGATGAAACACCTGGATCGTTACAGAAATCATAAGATCAAAAAGCTGCATGCGAAACTCTTAAGGAAATATCCTGAACTGAATCTGCAGTCAATGAGACATATCAGCCTGCATGACTTGCTTGGCCGAGATACGGGAGTAGTATACAGCTTCTATAAAAAACTGGAGGATCGTAACTAGTCGGTCCTCCAGTAAGCAGGCTGCCTAGGCGGCATAGTTGTCACAGTAGTACTTCTTCAATTTGTTGAGTCCCTGGGAAACCTGGGTTCGGAGAGTGCCGTATGTACGGCCGGTAATCTCCTGTATTTCCTCATAGGTGTGTCCCTGAGCACGGAGTCGCACGAGTGGAGCGATAGTACCGAGTGATTCGATTCCACTGTCGAGAATCTCGTTCAACTCATTCTCAAGTGTCTGATAGTCAGTGTTGCTGCTTTCAGGAGCACTTTTGCGATGCACTTCACTGTCTGCGTATCCGTCTTTGTCAACATTGGTCTGTACATACCTATACATCCCCCTTCGCTTATTCTCCTTGTTCATAAAGTCAAGAGCACAACGGGTCGCTATGCGCTGAAACCATGCCTTGCGCGATATGCTCTCATCATACTTGTCGTACTTCATATAGACCTTTATGAGTGATTCCTGCATCAGGTCCTCAAGGTCCTCTAAGGTGAAAGTATAATTCTTATCCTTGAAGAATTTAATAAGTGTTGGACGTATGATGTCCTCAATTCGCCTGGTTTCTTTCGAGCCAAAAACAAAATCTCCCATAATTTTCTATTGTTTTATTGATGTTAAACATATGCCTGTTGCTTCTTTTGAAGCTTATTTAGAGTCTAGTTTTAAAAAAATGATTAGTAGAAGGACTCTGATTTCATATGGTTAACTTTTCATCATAAAACAATATCATTTTATTGTAGAAACTTTTGCTTATGCTATGCCTGCTTATATCTTATACGGCGCAATTTCAAATTTGTTTATGAAAAAATGAAAAAAGTCTCATTTTTTATCAGATAGCACGTTTGCGGTTTTCTTCCGGGTCGGGATGGCTCTTGACATAGGCTTCTGCGTATGTCAAGATATCACAGAGCTGAAGCACGAGTGAAAACGCCATCAGATTGTCCCTGCCCACTGAATCAAAATAAGCCAGACATTTGTCATGCTCCATCTTAAGGTCTTCTGATATATCTCTCAGCCTGTGCTCGCTCACTGCAACGGCATATACATATATCTTATACAGGTTTTGTCCAAGTAAATGAGGGAAAATGGCCTCCTTGCTGTCTTTTATCCCTGGCCCGACTGACTTGCCGAACCGGTACTTGGTCTGCTCTCCTTGGAGATATCGTATTGCGTCTTCTGCATTTATCTCCTTGCGGTTAGGCTTGTAGCATTCCATAGGTATCAGCCCTATCTGATCCTTGCTCAATGCTACGAAGAGGTCCTCCATTATTATCCTTAATTCTCCGAAACGCCTTCTGTTACACAAAGATCTGTCCTCGCGATAATGTATGGCCTTAAGTAACCCAACCATAAAATCTTCATTCTCCTTACCTAGTCCAAGATATTCGATTGCGTTGAAGACGCTCTTGTATAGCTCTTTGATGACGACATCTTTTTTTGCTCCGACAATTTTTTGGATATCTTCAACAAGCCTTTGGGTATCTGTACCTTTACTATATAGTTTATCTTCCCTGCAAACTTTTCTGAAGCGGTCTTCATATATGCAATCCTGTCCGGAGAACACCAGATATGGAATCGTGATGTTGTTAGAGTATCCTATGTCTTTAATTCTACCTCTGGCGTACATGAATCCGGCATCGTCTAATCCCTCTGCCTGATTTTCCTGTCCTTGTATGTCAAGAAGCACAAGGTCCCATCTGTGAGGCTCTTTTTCCAATGCCTTCAGTCCATCATCAGTGTATTTGTACCCAATGATTTCGATTTGCTTTTTACGACAATAGGTCTTGAAAGATTCTTGTTTTTCGTGTTCGTCATCAATCCAAAGGACTTCGATAAATCCGTTACTATTCATCTTCTTCAATTTTTATAATGGCAGGAAAGCGCACTGAAACTGTAGTCAGACTTTCTTCCGCTGTTGTTACTGTTGTCGGTGGGGTGAATCCTCCTCCGAAATTCCGTGTCATCTCATTAATATAGAATCCGCCTAGTCCTTCTCCTTTAGATTCATTGACATCAGTGTGCCAACCTGCAGCTCCGAATTGCTCTGATGTCATAGATGGTGCTGGAGTACCATTGTTTGTGAATTCGAATACTACCATCTGTGATTCGATGTCGCATCTTATATGAATCTTTATCCAGTAATCCTTTCGACCCTGATTGAATCCGTGTACTATTGCATTGCGTTTGATGTTTTGTACTACCTGACGAAAATCATCCGGGTTTACAAAGATGGAATAATCAGCGTTGCATTCGTCGAAACTATGCGTGTCAATATCATAACTTATGCTGAATTTCTTCTGTCGCTTTTTGCATATCTCATCTATAAAGTCTTCAAAGAAGAACTCTTCAGCCGGTCCGAAAAGATTCTCGTCTGCGATATGTTCTAGTCTATTGTTAAGCTCGCTCCAGAGGGTCTCTAGTCGATCAATATATGAATATAGTTCATCTCCATCAATGGGCTTCCCGTCCAAAGTATCGTCTGCTACGGCCTTCGCAAGTAGTATGCTTGATGTAAGTTCGTTTCTGAGTGTCCCCAGATTGTGCTTCTTGATCCTGATGCGTACCTTGTATTCATCTTTGAGCCTCTCGATTTCCTTCTGCAGACCCAGTTCCCTGATCTTGGCCTGAATGTTAGATTTCGTCGCCTCGTCGATAATCTTGCGCTGGTCTTCAAGAGACGGGTACAATATCGGGATTTTCATTGTCAGACTTGGTGAGGTCGATCCGCTGCCGTACTTTGGGTCAAACAACCTTATCTGATGAACCAGGTATTCGGGAAGAATTCTGTCTTGCCTGATAATTATAGGTATGAGATTCGTGTTAGCGTAAATTTCCTGTCCATTGTGGTGTCTGTAATATGCTGCACAAAGTTGCCCTCCAGAGAACCCGAAAAGTACGCAGGATGTAGTAAGCTGGTAGCCTCTTCGTATCTTCTCTAAACTCTGTGTTTTTATGGAACTTGTGTCGATTTCATAATCAATCGGGTTTGATGATAGGTCAGAAGCTGAAATCATAATGCAGCTTTTGGGAACAATGAGATTTGTTGTCCTGATCCTTTCTCCCAATTCTTCAAGGCTTGCCACTTGGTATCCTTCAGGAATATCTATCCTGGCAAATTCATATGCTCGAGGGTCAAGGCAGTAATCGTTTGTCGCAATTTCTTCGCATGAACACTCCGATACATTTACTCCTGCAGTAAAATCTTCAAGAATTTTCTCAATCAGTAGCGTTGATGAGTCCATGATTGATTCGCCAGGGGTGAAGTAGCAATCGTGTGTGGCATTCATCATTTTGACGGTGTTTTCCTGTCGTCCTCGTCTTAAAGTGACAATTACAGCGTTAATCCCGGTGTTTTTAAGGAGCTTTCTCGGCAGCAGGATAATCGAGTCAATCAGGTTCTCCTCCAGAAGCCCTACCTTGGTTATTGAATGCAGGCTATGTAATATCATGGATGGACCGACAATTACTGCCTTGCCTTTTTCGCTCATATTTGAGATGATTCCTTCAAAATATGATCTTGAATTGAGGTCTCTTTTGGTATCTGGTGCTGTGATGATATAATCATATGAGCACAAATCTTCACCTTTCTTCGGTCCGTAATTTGCCGAAGGTAATTTGTCGTGCATAAGATATTTGATTATGCCAATCTGCCAGATAAGTTCATCTTCGACTATGCCGTAAAAGTTGTCTCCAGCACAGAGATGCCTTCCAAACTCTCCATCTGCAGCAAAAGGATCATAAACCGGACCTCCCTTGTAATCCAGCAGCCGGGTAGCAAATTCCGCCAAGGATCCGGTACAGATACCGCAATCCAAAGAAATCAGTCCTTTTCCGTCAATAGTGGCATCGAATACATTCTTGTATAGTTCACCAGGTGCTCCAAACATCTTTAATGTACGGTAGGCATCCTGACAGAACATATTCTCTTCCTCTTTCCAATATGGACGTACAATCTCCCAGACCTTTCGAAGCCAGACGGATTTGGCGTCTTCGGTATCGTATGAGAAATTTCCGTTATCATCAATGCAGTTTTCCTTCAGGAACAGAAGCAGTGATGCCTGCATAAGACACACTATGTTGGCAGGAATCCCGTATTTGTAGGAATCCATTTCATTGAAAATCGAGCGTATTTGATTGACTATTGTTCGGCTCGAAACTATAGGATTGTCTGAAATCATCATATCTGATTTTCTATGAATTTATCGTAATAACCTACGCGGTTGAATGTGGTGTTAGTTCCAAGGGCATGCACATTGTCGTATATTGTCTTGGCCTGTTGGATCGATTTTTCCAGATCCTCCATCAAGCTCTTGTATGGAATATAGAATATGAGCTTGTAGTTCTTACACATCCGGACATGGATTTTTGCCCTGATGGACTGTGCTTCGAATATATATGGGAGACCGACTTCTTTCATCTTCTGGCCGATCAGTGCTTCAGCTGTGGCGGCGTTTATCTGCTTGGTTAGTTTGCGCTTCTTAAAGGTTTTGATGGCCTTGGATATTGTGGAGCTGACGTCTTCCTGCATCTGCTTCCACATGACTGCTACCTCACCTAATGCTGCGGCATGCCAGTGGAATAGGGCACTTCTATTGCTGTTCTTTTTTCTATATTCGTTCTTCAGTATCTTCTGTGCGACGTCCAGGTACGCCGATTCTGACTCCTCGCGGCCGACCTTTATATCATATGCTATATGGCTCCTGACTTCCTTTTTGACGAAATCCCTGTAGTATTCTGTTGAGTATTTCATAAGTCTATCCCTGATTTTTGAGCGAAATTGTAAAGGTACGCAAATGCTTCTATAATTCCTACGTAGATTTTGTTGAAATGTTAATGGATATTTTATGAAAATTTATCGGCCTCGAGCCATTTTCGAATGCAAAGATAACTGGTCGTTTTGCCAAACTGTGGCACAATTAAATTTCTTAAATTTTTATTGACAAATTTTGCTACACGTCGTAGAAACAATCAGCCGCTCTAATGTCGGCGCAGTTACAAATGGGAAGAACGAAAAGACACGACATCGTACAGCCGGACGGCCCCGGCTTCCAGTCAAAGGTCAAGGATGAAATGACTACATCTGCATGTCTGAACCGAATCATGGTGAAGATTGCTCAGGAGAAGTATAACGAGGAAAGTATCGCTGCACTTGCTTCTGATCTGGACCTGGTGTGCAGCAAGTTGCATGTAGATACGGATGAAGCCATACTACTTTCATGTGTATTGGAGGAAAGCGGAGGATACGGCAGATGTGACGATGATGACTTGTCGTCATTCCTGGGATGTACCAATATCGAGTTCATCTCGTTCAGGCCTTATCTTACATCGCTTGTGCGCAAGCGTCTGATACGTGCGTCCAGAAACCATAATGGTAGTATTTACTATTCAATGATGAAGGATGCCTGCAAGGCCATTGTGGACGATGTGGAATTCACAGGCAAGGGTCTGGCTGGATTGAGCACTGAGAAGATGTTCTCTCATATGAGAGGTATGTTCAGGTCATTACGTGATGGAGATATCGAGAATGATATGCTTACCGAGGACCTTAATCTCCTTTTGGAGTCCAATCCTGATAATATCTTTACAAAGAAGGTGCTCGAATGCGGTATTAGAAAGTGCAGTGAATCGCAGCAGCGTATATTCCTGTATCTGTGTCATAGGTATGTCAGTCATGGTGACGAGAGCATAGATTGGCACTATCTTAATATATTGATAGATGAATGTGAGGATGAACAGCTGTTCTTCCGTAATTTCCAGGCTGGAAAACTGGATTTCCAGACAATGAGTCTTGTCGGATTCGGTGGTTCCGATGGTTTCATGGATAAAGAGGCGGCGGCACTGGACACCAAGGTAAAGGAAACCTTCTTCACGGAGGTGGACCTTTTCAGTGAGAACAGAACAGAAGACCACAAGGACCTCTTGAAGTGTGAGAATATTGTAGAGAAACCTCTTTTCTACAATGCGCCGGAGAAGGCTCAAGTGTCGCGTCTTGAAGGCCTTCTGGAGAATGAGCATTTCAAAGGCATCCAGTCGCGTCTTGAGGAAATGGGCATGCGCAAGGGATTCAATATTATCCTTTACGGCGGTCCGGGCACGGGTAAGACCGAGACCACTATGCAGCTGGCCAAGAAAACAGGCAGAGATGTGTTCTGTGTGGATATGAGCAAGCTCAAGAGCAAGTGGGTGGGTGATTCCGAGAAGTCGGTCAAGGGACTGTTCAATATGTACCGCGACCTGTGTAAGCGCAGGGAACTCAAGCCGATTCTGTTCTTTAACGAGGCGGATGCCATTTTTGGCAAGAGAATGCAGAATGTGGAATCGGCTGCGGCACAGATGCTCAACTCCCTGCAGAATATCATTCTCCAGGAGATGGAGACCATCGATGGAATCATGATATGCACCACCAACCTCCATGGTAATCTTGACCCTGCATTCGAACGCCGTTTCCTCTACAAGATAGAGCTCGAGAAACCTGGCGAGGAGGTGAGGTTCAATATCTGGAAGGCGATGATGAAGGGACTCTCTGATGAGGATTATGCTGTCCTGGCGCGCAACTATTCGTTCAGCGGCGGTCAGATTGAGAATGTAGTCCGCAAAAGTATGGTTGACTATATCCTTACGGGTGCGAAGCCGTCACTTGAGACAGTCCGTACATTCTGTGATGAGGAGCATTTCAAGACAAAAGTCAAAAAAGTCGGATTTTAAAACCCGACTTTTTTGACTTTGGAAATTTATTTGATTCCG
>JAEIGA010017468.1_pt1 | contig 10933 bp, 8 predicted proteins | sample 9270691 | NCBI WGS metagenome assembly JAEIGA01 (sample SAMN17057246, study PRJNA624740) | gut metagenome | biome: biome; isolation source: fecal sample | host: Bos grunniens | place: China: Xizang | collected 2019 | reverse complement strand
TTCGAACTGGTCGGCAGATTTCTTGTTAACATGGACCGAGCGGTTCACAGAGAACTTCTCGATACGAGTCGGCAAAGGAATCGGACCGGCAACTTTGGCGCCCGTGCGCTTAGCGGTTTCGACGATCTCGGAAGCGGAGCGATCGATAGCGCGGCTGTCAAAAGCACGGAGACGGATGCGGATTTTGGGACTTTGCATGAACGTGCGGTTATGTTTAGGTTAGTAATTGAGTTGGTTTATTTGTTACCACCGCGAGCCTTGACGATGTCTGCGACAAGGTTCGAGGGTACTTGTTCGAAGTGAGAGGGTTCCATGGAGTAAGAAGCCAGACCCTTGGAGAGGGTACGGATATCGGTGGAGTAACCGAACATCTCAGCCAAGGGAACGTCGGCGGTCAGAACGCACTCGTTACCCTTGTGCTCCATGTTCTTAACCATGGCGCGGCGGCGATTGAGGTCGCCCATGATGTCGCCCTGGTTCTCGGACGGAGTGACAACTTCCACAGCCATGATGGGCTCAAGCAGTACGGGAGCGCACTTAGCAAAAGCGTTCTTCATGGCGAAGATAGCAGCCATCTTGAAAGCGTTTTCGTTGGAGTCAACTTCGTGGTAGGAACCGTCGATAACGTCTACCTCTACGTCCTCCACGGGATAGCCGGCAACGGTACCGGAGTTCATAGCCTCATTCAGACCGGCGTACACGGCATTCATGTACTCCTTCGGAATGGCACCACCAACAATCTTGTTGGCAATCTTGAGGCCCGTACCACGCTCACCCGGGCGCATGGCGATAACCACGTCACCGTACTGACCACGACCACCGGACTGCTTCACGAGCTTGCCCTGTACGCGGTCGGCGGACTTGGTGATGGTCTCACGGTAGGCAATCTGGGGCTTACCGGTGTTGGCCTCTACCTTGAACTCGCGCTTGAGGCGGTCCACGATGATGTCGAGGTGAAGCTCACCCATGCCGGCGATGATGGTCTGGCCGGTCTCCTCGTCGGTCTTCACGCGGAAGGTGGGGTCCTCAGCGGACAGACGCTGGAGAGCGTTGGACATCTTCTCCTGGTCGGCCTTGGTAAGGGGCTCCACAGCCATGGAAATCACGGTGTCGGGGAAGGTCGGGGGCTCGAGGGTGAAGTCGAAGTCGTCGGTAGCAAGCGTGTCACCGGTGGTGGCATTCTTGAGGCCCACGATAGCGGCGATATCACCGGAGTATACCTCGTTCACGTCGGTGTGTACGTTAGCCTGAATCTGGAGCAGACGGCCTACGCGCTCACGCTTACGGGTACGGGGGTTGTACACGGTGTCACCCTTGCGGATAACGCCGGTGTATACGCGGATGAACACGAGGGAACCCACGAACTTGTCAGCCCAGAGCTTGAATGCAAGGGCAACGGGCTTGTCCTTATCGGAGGGGATGATCTCCTGCGTCTCGAAGGTCTCGTAGCCGTTCTCGTCAAGACCGGTGGGGATGGTACCGGTAACGGTAGCCAGCTTGGCCTCGAGCGGGGAGGGCAGGTAGTCCACAACGGCGTCAAGAAGGCCCTGAACACCCTTGTTCTTGAAAGCGGAACCACCGGTTACGGGGATGAACTTGTTAGCGATACAAGCACGACGGATGGCAGCCTTGAGGGTCGGGGCATCGATGGGCTCCTCCATGAGGAAGAGCTCGGCGAGCTCGTCGTCCACGTCAGCCACAGCGCTCTTAAGCTCCTCAAGAGCGGCCTCACCGATCTCCTTGAGCTCACCCTCGAGATCCTTCACCTCGTAGGTGGAGCCCATGCGGTCGGAGTCGCTGTAGTAGATGGCCTTCTGGTTCACAACGTCGATCTGGCCGCAAAGCTGGTCCTCAGCACCGATGGGGATGAGAACGGGAGCAGCGTTAGCACCGAGCTTGGTGCGGATGTCGTTGAGCACGTTGTCGAAGTTGGCACCGGTACGGTCCATCTTGTTCACGAAGCAGATGCGGGGCACCTCGTACTTGTTGGCCTGGCGCCACACCGTCTGGGTCTGGGGCTGTACACCGGCCACACCACAGAACACAACGATAGCGCCGTCGAGCACACGCAGGGAACGCTCCACCTCAGCGGTGAAGTCCACGTGGCCGGGGGTATCGATAACGTTGAGCTGGAAGTTCTCGTTCTCGAAAAGCTTGCAGCAGCCCTCAGCAGGCAACTGTTTCCAGTTGGTGGTAACGGCGGCGGAGGTAATGGTAATACCGCGTTCCTGCTCCTGTTCCATCCAGTCGGTCGTCGCAGAACCCTCGTGGGTCTCGCCGATCTTGTGGATCATGCCAGTGTAGAAAAGGATGCGCTCGGAAAGCGTGGTTTTGCCACCGTCGATGTGTGCAGCGATACCGAAGTTGCGGTAGCGCTCGAGCGGGGCCTTGCGGTCAGGGCTGCTATAACTAGCCATAATTCAGTAAAGTAATATGAATGTTAAGGTTTCAGAGATTACGAGAAAAACTTACGCAGATTACCAGCGGAAGTGAGCGAAGGCGCGGTTGGCCTGAGCCATCTTGTGAACGTCGTCGCGCTTACGCACGGCGGCACCCTGGTTGGCAGCGGCCTCTTTGATTTCATTGGCAAGAGCCTTGGCCATCGGGATACCCTTACGATTGCGGGCATAGTTGATGATCCAACGCATGGCAAGAGCCTCGGAACGATCGGGAGCAACCTCCAAGGGAACCTGGTAGGTAGCACCACCAACGCGGCGGCTCTTCACCTCCACGCGGGGCTTAGCGTTCTCAATGGCACGAGTCAGCACCTCAAGGGGGCTTACGGTGTCAGTGCCCTCGTTAGCAAGGTCAATAGCCTTGTAAACGATGCGCTCAGCAAGAGCGCGCTTGCCGGCAAGCATCACCTTACCGATAAGGCGGCCTACCAATACAGAGTCGTAACGAGAGTCACGACGCTCAATCTTCTTATAGACGCGTTTACGACGAGCCATAATAGTGTGATATTAAAGATTTAAGGGATTACTTCTTCTTAGCGGGAGCGGCGGCACCGGCCTTGGGGCGCTTGGCACCGTACTTAGAACGGCCACGGCGGCGCTTGTCAACGCCAAGGCAGTCCAGAGCACCACGAACGATGTGATAGCGAACACCGGGCAAGTCCTTCACACGGCCACCACGTACGAGTACGATGGAGTGCTCCTGAAGGTTGTGGCCCTCACCGCCGATGTAGGCGATAACTTCTTCGCCATTGGTAAGGCGGACTTTAGCTACTTTACGAAGAGCGGAGTTCGGCTTCTTCGGCGTACGCGTCATCACCTGAAGGCAGACGCCACGACGCTGCGGACAGCTATGAAGAGCGCGAGACTTCGACTTCTCTTCCGGTACGATACGTCCCTTACGGACGAGCTGATTAATGGTCGGCATGTTTCCTTTAGTTTATTAGGTTTCAGGCGCTTCCGAGGTTTTGGCTAGGTCCTCATTACCATAAGAGGACATCCTGTTTACTCGGCGGCAGACCCGATATTGCGACTCCACTATACGGCATTCCTGCACTGTGGAGGGGCACATAGTTTACTACATTTTCTTCATTTGGCAAGCCTTTTCTTCTGATTTTATGAACTTTTTCCTAATTTTTTATCATTTTTTCCCGGATAAGGCGGAAAAGCGACTCGCGCGCGCGTATGCGCGAGATTTTTTGTAAAAAATGACGCACAAAAAGGCTCGGCGCAGTGGCCGAGCCTTTCGGAAAGAGTTTTGCACGGGAGGGTGCATCAGATATCCCAAGCATCCAGCCACTTGAAGGAAACAATGCGGAACTTACGACCCAAGTTTCTGTTCGTGGAGGTGAGCTTGTTCTTACCGGCGGCACCATCGGGCTCATAATCGGAATCAGCGGGGCGGTTGCGGGGGTCCACATACTCAATGGTACGCTGCACCACAGCCTCACACCAGGCCTGAGCCAGCACGCCGTCCGTTTCAGTGCGCACGCAACCGTAGGCACGTACGGTGAAGGTATCATCACGCACGGTCAGGATGTTGCCCAGGGAGAGCAACACATCACTCTGAATCAGGTAGCCCGGAGCAGCGGTGTAAATGGAGCCTTCCTCAGCAGCGGGGAACTTGTAGAGGTCTCCCCCGCCCTGCGGGTCGGTGGTCTCGTCATCAAAGCCATCATTGAGCCCGGCGTTATCGATAGCAGCCTGAAGAGCTCCCTTCATCGCGTGCTCCTCATTGCGCTTATCGAGGCGGCGGTTCACGAAGTCGGACATATTAAGGAAGGGGCCACGCTGGCGCACCTGCTCCACCATAGCCTCAGCGAGCTGACGGATTTGAGCGGAATCCAACTCACGGATGTCACCCCAAGCAGCCAGCCCGGAAGAGGAACCGCTGCGGAGGTCGGAGGCACCCATCATCATGCTGTAACCGCCGTTCGGGTCAATGGCCTTATTGGCAGTGGAAACCATGAAGCGGGGGAACAGGACGGACTCCGTATTATCCTCAGAGCTACCCTCCACCAAGGCCAACTTACCGGAGGAGTTGGTAACAAGCTGGCGGCGTGCAAGCCCCTGCAGCACAGCAGCCCAAGCATCCACCGAGGTGGAATTCACGTTGAAGCCGCCGTCAATCATGAGGTACTGGGCAATGTACTTCCAGCCATCTTTCTTCATGATTTTGGAGACGATGTCCTTGTTCTCATACGGCTCACCGGTACGCACATAGCGAGACACCGGCAGCGTGGAGCGCGTGGCGTCTTTGCCCTTGCGGTCGGCAAAGAACTCATCCACCAGCTGCTTGGCCTTTTTGTTCGGCATATCAGAGACGGAGGAGCAGAACCAACGGTCCCACATGGCATCGTTAATCAACAGGCCATGGTCATAGAAATCACTGAATACCTGCCCATTACCACCTGTACCGGTCGGGATGTTGGACTTATGGTAAGCGTACACACCATCTGCCGGCAAGCAGGGGTCCGCAAAAGCATTGCCGATACCCACACCGGGCACACCGCTCTGGTAGAGCATACGGCGCAGAGCGGGCAGTGAGCCACCGGAGGAAGCCTGATACCAACCCGGCTGCAAGCGCATACCGGAGAAACCGGCCAAGGAGAACGGGGGATGCACGGGGAGCTCCAGCACAGAGGCGAAGGACACCTGCTCACCGCCGGAATTGATGCCGAGCACGCCGTTACGGCCGATGCTGTCCATGGGGCAAGCGTTCATACCGGAGCCCACATCGAGCACGGCGAGCTGGTAGGGGTGGTACTGGCGCTGCTGGTTATCGGGCTTGATAATCATACTGCCCCAGAAGGCGGGGCTGGAGTGCTGCCAGGACTTGGTGCGGAAGTCCTCACCCTCGAGCACGCGAGAGTCGAGATTGCGGTTGGCAGACTTGGGCGCTACACCCACAGCTGCAATGAAGTAGGGTACGGCGCTATCGCGCTGAGAGCCGTCGGCTCGCCAGTAGGAGTCGTTGCGGTTCTCATCACAGATTACCGTCTCTTCCTCACCGGCTGTAGCGGGGTCATACCAACCCATCAAGAATCGCTGCGGGTTGTGACCACGCTTACCGATGGCGGTGTCTGAGCCACTATCCTGATAGCGACCGGAGAAGCCGTTCATCACGGAGATAGCCTCTACCACCTGCGGAGCAAACCACACACCGTCCGTGGTGTATGCACCACCGGAGGCATTGATACCCAAACGCAAGCGGAGCTTGAAGTTACCCTGCTCCATATTGTAGGCAGAAGCCACGCCGGGGTCCGTACTCTGATTGGCAGCGCCCATGGTATAGAATCGGGCATTGTAACCGGCCACAGCACTGGGATTATACCCCAATACCAAGGGGTTATCGAAAGCGCCGTTGCGGTTCGTACGGGAGTTACCGTGTGAGAAGAAGAGGATTTCACCCGGGGCAAACACGATGTCCTCCTTACCGCTGTTCACGGAGTTGAGGAAGTAGTTACCGTAGTCCATACCGAAGCCGGTATCACCGGAGTTCTGGTGCATGGCATAAGTTTGCCAAGTGTAATTCCACGTACCGGCCTGAGACACAGCGTAAGTCTGCAACCAGATGGTCTTGTAGGGAATGGACTGAGCCCAGAGCTGCTCACCGCGAATCTTCATGGGCACGTTGTACGGATTCCACCACAGGAACATGGGGGAGAAGCACATACCCAAGCGGTGCACCTGCTTCTCATCCTTGGTCATTACGAGCGAACCATCGCTGTTCTTTTGGTCCTCTTCCACAAGACCGAAGGTGCACATGTAGCTGAGCAGCACAGGCGTACGCGCATAACCGGAGGCGGAATCGCCCGTATGCATCATCGAGCGAGAATCATAAATGGAGCAACCACCGGAGGGGGAGTACTCCTCCAGCTTCTGGGGGTCACGGTTATCACCCTGGTTAGGAATGGCCACACCGCTGATGCGCGTGTAGGCGTTGCTTATGTCACCCAACAGGCGAGCCGTAACATTCTTACTGTCATTCGCCTCACCATTCGGCCAGCAGTTGTAATAGGCGTACAGGTTCTGCCAAGAGCCAATGGGGAGATTGCGCTCAGAGCCCGGGTTCAACCCATCACCATACTCTACCAAGGGGCAGTCACGGGTGGACTCCGCCGCAAACTCCTTAGCTGCTGCAAAGTTGCCCTCCTTACCCAACAGCAGGCAGAGGTCTTGCTTCAATCCACCCGTACGCACATTGATGGGCAAGGTGTAAGAGCTGGTCGTTACATCAAAGAAGTAAGGCATGCCGAACTGCGTCACGCCGTCCACATGAGCCAAGCTGCGCATGGTCAGCAGCTTCTCCGGATCCTCAATCGGGCCGGGGTTGAAGGTGCCGTCCTTGAAGATGGGGGCGGGGGTATCCCACGTGGCGCGGAGCACCTCCTGCGGGTTGGAACCCACCTGACGGTCACGGATATTCACCTTGGCCTTCTGGTTTTCACCGCCGATCCACCATGCATAGCAGGCCTTGCGACCACCGGAAGAGGGCATGGTGATGAGGTCCGCGAATACGCAGTTATCAGCACGATCACCGGCTGCACCCAGCGTGCCCTCACCCACCAAGCAAATGCGGTGTCCCGGGCGGGATGTACCCAAGCTGCCGGCGGCATCGAAGCGCTTCAGCTCAGCGGGGTTGCGGGATGAAATCAGCCACTTGCGGAACATGGAAGCACGGCCGGCCTCGTACGTCTCGCGGATGGAGGAGCCTTTACGATTCCCCTGCTTGGCCGTGCCGTAAATCGGCCCCGTCCAGCTGTCCCACACGCCCAGAATGTTCTGAGTGGCAGCTTTTTCTGAAATACCGGAGCTAGCCGTCACGCGGCAGTCCGGGCCGAGCGTCACCTGCAACTCACCCAATGCGGCATCCAAGCCCACCAGGGCCTGCTGGCGTGCTTCCGCCTGTAAAATTGTCTGCGCGGATATGCGGCTTTGCGTGGATGCAGTCGCCATAATACCCACAGCCAGAAGCGCCAAGAGCATCATCAGCGTCAGAGAAGCAATCAGGGCAAATCCATGCTTCTTCCTCTTGACCAACTTCTTAGGCAAAGGTTTGAATTTTTTGAGCTTCATACAGTAAAAATGTAAGTACCATTTCAGTATACACCCCGCGCGCCGTGCGTCAAGCAAAAAACGCAGGACGCACGCGGATTTTAGTGCAGTGGGTAGTGGCGGAATGCGCCGTCAGGAGATATGGCGCACGGCCAGGAACTCGCGTATGCGTTCGTTGGCGGAGCTGCGCAACTCTTCCGGGGAATCATCCTCCAGCACACGGCCTTTTTCCAGGAAGATGATGCGGTCCGCCAGCTCGCATGCAAAGCCCACATCGTGCGAGACGACAATCATGGTCATGCCATCCTGAGCCAGCTCGCGCATAAGGGACTGCACCTCACCCACCATCTCAGGGTCCAGCGCGGAGGTAGGCTCATCGAAGAGGAGCACCTCCGGCTCCATGGCCAGCGCGCGCACGATAGCCACGCGCTGCTTTTGCCCACCGGAGAGCTGGGCGGGGTAGGCCAGCGCTTTATCCGCCAGGCCGATTCGCTCCAGCAGCTGCCGCGCGCGGGACTCCGCCTGCTCCGGCGTCATCTGCCCGGTGTGCACGGGTGCCAAGGTGATATTCTGCACAATGTTGAGGTGGGGGAAGAGGTTAAAGTGCTGGAACACCATCCCCACCCGGCTGCGGTAGCTGTTGAGCGCTTTTTCCGTATGCGCCGGTTCTTTGCCGTGGAAAAGCACCTCGCCACCGTCCGGCGTTTCCAGAAAGTTCATACAGCGCAGCACGGTGCTCTTCCCTGCCCCGGAGGGACCCACCAAGAAAACCACCTCACCCGCCGCCACGCGGAGGGATACGCCGTCTATCACGCGGTGCCCGGCAAAGTCTTTCACCAAGTCACGCACTTCCAATATGGGCTCAACGTTCATTTTTCTGTAATCTCCTCTCCAGTTTCTTCAGCAGATGGCTCAGCACCACCACCATCAGCAGGTAAATACTCGCCACCGCCAGCAAGGGCAAAAAGGCATCATACGTTTGGCTCAGGATAATGTCACCACCCTTGGTCAAATCCTGCAAGGCGATGTAACCGCAGATACTGGTCTCTTTCAGCAGCACGATGAACTCGTTGCCCAGTGCCGGCAGCACATTCTTGAAGGCTTGCGGCATGATGACACTGCGCATGGTATAGCCGTACCCCAGGCCCAGACTGCGGCCTGCTTCCATCTGTCCTTTATCCACGGACATGATGCCGGAGCGGATGATTTCCGCCACGTATGCGGCGGAGTTCAGGCCGAACGCGACGATGGCAACCAGCACCTTGTTCACCTCCACCGAGCCGAATATCACAAAGTAGATGATAAGCAACTGTACCACCACGGGGGTACCACGCATCACGGTCAGGTACAGGCGGCAGAGGAGGTCCAACACCTTAAAGCGCCCCGTTTGGTCCGCCGTACTGCGGATAATGCCGATGAGCGCCCCCAGCACAATGCCGATGATGGCCGCAGCAGCGGAGATTTCCACCGTCACCAGCAAACCGTTGGTCAGGTACTTCCAGCGGTCATCTTTGATGAAATTCGTGTAAAATGAAGCGAACATGCCACTCTTTTGCTCCTCTGCAGCAGGTGCTGATGCTGCGGCAGGAGCACCGGCATGAGCAGCGGCGATGCGCTCCAGCGTGCCATCCGCCTCCATCTCCGCCAGCGTGCGGTTAAGCATCTCCAGCAACTCCGGGCGGCTCTTGCTCACGGCAATGGCGTATTCCTCCGCCGTAAGCGGTTGGGGCAGTATGCTCAGCCCCGCATTGCGCGCCACATGGCGCTCCGCCGGTTCGCCATCCATCACCACCACATCCACCTTACCCGCCACCAGAGCAGCCACCGCCAAAGCGCCGTTGGCAAAGCGCTCCGGCTCGCCGATGTTTTTGGTCACGTATTGGTCACCGGTGGTACCGTGCTGCACGCCGATGCGCAGCCCCTTCATCTGCTCTGTAGAGCTCACGGGGCTTCCCGGCGGCACTATTATTACTTGTTTCGCGCGCGCGTACGCACGTGTGAAGTTAACTTGTTTCTCGCGGTCCGGGGAAACGGTGATACCGGCAGCAGCCAAATCCACCTTCCCCCCCTGCACGGCCGCAATGACGGACTCAAACTTCATGTTCTCCACACGGGGGCGCATACCGTTGCGGCGTGCCAGCTCCTGCACAATCTCCACATCGATGCCCACAATCTCCTCCCCGCGGAAGTATTCATAGGGCGGGAAGGTAGCATCCGTCGCCATCACCAGCTCCGGCGTCTTATCCTCCTGCTCCTTACACCCGCTCAACCCTGCCACGAATACCATGGCAAGCAGCAGCCAGCCCCACAGGCGCAGCCCCCTGCTCCCCATTTTCGTATGAGTCCACATTTGCATACACACAGCCTAGCACCGTGCAGGCTTTTTTTCAAGTCAAATAGCAAACAAACAGCACCGCTCCCACATGTTCGGGGCACGGTGCTGTTTGTTTTTTGCAGAAATAGAACTCAGGAGAGCTTGCCCACGGCAGTGCGCACCAAGTAATCCACCAGCTCGGGGGTGGCGGCAAGCAGCTCTTTGCTGGCAGCGGGCATCTCCAAAGCGCAGATGGCAGCAGCCGTGATGCCACAGGGTGTCTTCAGGTTCGCACCCACCAAGCCCTGAATGGCAGCCACCGCTTGCTTGTCCGCAAGCAGTGCCTCAAGCGCGGGTTTCAAATCTTCCGGGCACCCATCACGCAGGGCGCCCACCACTTTATTGCGAATCGCCATGGCGGCGAGGTTTTGTAACAATCCCATAAACTTTTGTTATTTGACAGTGATATTCAGAACGCAGGTAGAGTGAGGGGCTTTCCCCTTTTCCCACGGACGAGAGTATATGAGTTTCACTACAGCCTTACCGGCGGACTTACCCGTTACTTTTACCGTCGTCGCCACCGGGCGGCCACAGACGGGGGCGCCATCAGTCTGTTCATTCGAGGCAAAGCCGAGCTCCACCTCCACTTGGGGGGAGCACTCCGCCACTTGCCACACGTAGCCGGTGGTCGGGTTGCCGGGCAGGTTCACGCTCAAGGTAGCCCCCACGGCGAGCTCATGGTTTTGCACTTGCTCCGCCGGGCGCACAGCCCCACCGCCGCCGAGCCTCGGCAGAGCATCTGCAGTGCACAGCAGCATTCCCATCATCAATATGGCACTCATGACTCTCATACGCACCTCTTATAGCAGCTTACGTGCCGTTGGTCAAGCCTTGCGCAACGTTTCCTCTTAAAAAACGCTCGGTTTAAGTTTTCAGTTGATTGCAAACTGCTCGATAAATCGGAAGTTGGCGAGCGAAGCGAGCGGAACTCAGAGCCCTTTAGGGCGACGGACGTTAGGCAGGCGGTGGAGTGAGCGTAAGCGAACGGAACCCCTGTATAGCAACAAAAAAGGAAATGGAACCCAGGGAACCTGTGGTGACATATAAT
>JAEIGA010017467.1_pt1 | contig 10933 bp, 11 predicted proteins | sample 9270691 | NCBI WGS metagenome assembly JAEIGA01 (sample SAMN17057246, study PRJNA624740) | gut metagenome | biome: biome; isolation source: fecal sample | host: Bos grunniens | place: China: Xizang | collected 2019 | reverse complement strand
GGCGTACGTTTCGAGGGTGAGAAGGGCTGGATCGAGGTTACAAGAAGCCAGTACCATACAAATGTTCCTGAGGCAGACTTCAAGAGACCTGAGGGTGATGGTGACTACGAGCAGGCTCCTGCACACTATCAGACTTTCGTAGATTCTATGAGATCACGCAAGGACCCTAACGCTACTGTAGAGGTTGGTCACAGCACATGTACAGCATGTACTCTCGGTAACATTGCACACGAGGTTAAGCACGCTATCAAGTGGGATCCTGACAAGCAGGTATTCGTTGGCGATGACGAGCTTATGAATCACCGTCTTGTAAAATATGAATATCGTAAGGGTTATACCCTCGGTTAATCAATAAACAAGGGCACAGAGGTCATCAAGAAGGACCAAAGTGCCCTTTTATTTGGCCTATATGGCCGTCAGGAAAAGAAAATGGGCACAGGTGCAAAATGCCACCTATGCCCATTTTCTTTATATCCTTAGACCCTATTTGCGGGAATTGATGCGCTTACGGAGGGCAGCAGCAAAGCTAAGTTCAGTCTCCTTGTCTGATAAGTCAAGCCACTCTTCAGCAAGTCTGTAATCTCCGAGCATATAGCAGGACAAGGCTATATTATATGCTGCACTTGAACGTTTGAGAGCATCCTTTGAATCCAGCATTTCAAACCAGATATCCATAGCTCCCTTCCAGTCAAAGCTATCTGCCTTTTCAAGAGCAAGTATCCACTTGGCAGAGTCATAATAAGCGATTGAGAAGCCTTCTACCTTCCACTGTGAGGCAAATGAGCCTCCGACAAGTTCTCCGGCTGCAATTCCTTCTTTCGGAAGAGCTGCATAAGCCATCTGCTTAAGCTGAGCAGATGAAAGTTTACCGTTGGAATATACATCAGGCTGAGCCATTGCAGTACCTCCGAATGCCTTCACCTCTTCCTTCTTATCCATTGCGTCATATCCATACATCTTCATTGTAAATGGAACAGATGCAGTGTTGATGATTGTAGAGTCAGCTGACACCGGATATGCAACTTTTGAAGGGCCACCAATTGTCATTTCTCCAAATTTCACCGTGTCGAGCAGAAAAAGGTAATCTGATCCTGTTTCAATCAGAAGATTCACAAGAGTATCCTTTGAGGCGTAGTCGCCAGATTTATTGCGCTCAAGACGGTAGACTCCCACGCTACCCTCTCCCGTGCCATAATCCTTCTCAAGATAAGAAGCAAAACCCTCGGCCATATAGGAGTTGAAATCATACTCCTCAGCCCCAGGATTCTGCAGATACACTACAGACAGATTTTTTCCTGCAAGATCAGCTCCTGCCCTTGAAGGCTGGCGGGTTTCAAGATGCATGGTATATCTGCTCGGGCCGCATGCAGCTGCGCCAAGCAGGAGAAACAAAGGAAGAAAACGTCTGAGTTTCATAATCTTAGATTTCAATAATTTCAGCTGAAAGGTCATATTCATCAGCTCCGGTCACACGGACTGTAATAAACTCTCCGACGAGAGAATATGGATCCACATCACCGAGAACCTCTGGGTCCGGTTTAGCAAGTATCTCGCCATCTACCTCAGGACTTTCAAACTCACTTCGGCATACGAAGATACCGTCTGTAAAGTCATCAACTATTACCTTGATTTCCGAGCCGATGCGAGACTGGTTGAAGGCAAGTGATATACCACTCTGAAGTGTCATGAGTTCGTCAAGTCTCTCCTGCTTGATGCGTGCTGAAATCGAATCCTTGAGATTCTCAGCTCCATAGGTACCCTCTTCTTCTGAATATCGGAATGCACCAAGTCTTTCGAAACGTGCCTCCTCAGCAAATGAAAGAAGCTCGTTGAAATCACGCTTGCCCTCACCCGGATGACCTACGATCATTGTAGTTCTCAGAACTACTCCAGGCACACGCTCACGCATCTTCCTGATAAGCTCTCTGGTCCATGCTCCGTCGACATTGCGATGCATGTTTGCCAGTACCTTGTCAGAGATATGCTGAAGCGGGATATCCATATAACGGCATACCTTAGGATTCTCAGCCATCTGCTCAAGAACATCCTCAGGGAAAGCTGCAGGATATGAATAATGTATTCGTATCCACTCGATACCCTCCACCTCAGAAAGCTTCTGGAGAAGTTCTGCCAATGCTCTGCGTCTGTAGAGATCGAGGCCGTAATATGTAGTATCCTGAGCAATGATGATAAGTTCCTTTACACCCTTCTCTGCAAGATTCTGTGCTTCCTTTACAAGATCCTCGATGGGAACTGACTTGTGGGCACCTCTGATGAACGGAATCGCACAATACGAGCATCTGCGGTCACAACCCTCAGAAATCTTCAGATAAGCATAATGAGACGGTGTAGTAAGATATCTTCTCAATGCAGCTTCACGGTCAGGCTCTGCTCCGAGTTCTCTGATTACAGGATCGAAATCACGGGCACCATACCAAGCATCCACTTCAGGAATAAGATCAGGAAGTTCATTCGCATATCTATGAGAAAGACAGCCGAATACGACAACCTTTCCTACTTCTCCCCTATTCTTTCTCTCAATAGCCTCAAGAATGGCCTGAACGGATTCCTCCTTGGCATCACCGATGAATCCGCATGTATTTATAAGCAGTACATCAACAGGAATATCCTCCCCCTCCGGAACAATCTCATAGAGATTCTCCACCTGGGAAAGGATATGTTCTGTATCGACCTTGTTCTTAGAACAGCCCAAGGTCAATGTCTGCAATTTCTTTTCTGTGGCAGCCATGTCAATTACTCCTGCTCAGCAGCTTCCTCCTCAGCCTCGAGATCAACGAAGTCAAGTGAAGCATACTTCTTGAGTGTGTTGTACCACTCTACAACCTTCTTCATGTGTGATACATAGAAGCGGTCACGGTCGTAATCAGGAAGAGCCTTCTCGAAAAGTGCCTTAAGTTCCTCTGGCTTTGACTTTGCTGACGGTGCATCTGCCTCACCAAGTACCTCCTTGATATTGAGGAATACCTGCTGGAGCTTTACCTCCTCGTCTTCAGTGTAGATCGAGATATCAGCAAGTGATGTGATCTTGCTTGTCACGCTTACAGAGCTACGCTTCTTGTCAACGAGTGACTCAACTACAGCTCCTGTTCTTGTATGTGCAATATAAAGGTACAAACCGCTCTGGCCTGATACTGCCAGAATCTTTGAAAGATCAGTCTTCATTTTCAGTTTATCAATTTATAGTTATTTAATATCGGCTCCTGACAGTCTTTCGGCAAGGCCTTTCACAGCCTCCTTCAATTCATCTATGGAACCGTCGTTAAGTATTATTTCATCTATTTTTGCCTCATCCACCTCAGCAAAAGGAGGAAAAGGCTGAGCACTCATCCTTGCCATCACAGCCTCCCGTGATATTCCGTCACGTCCGCAAGCCCTGCTTATTCTCAGCTCATAAGGGGCATCCACAAGAACCACCTTATCGGCAAAACCGTCGAACTGCGGCTTGGCAAGCACTGTTGCAGATTCAAAGATAATGATATTCCCCGAACTTTCGGCAAATTCCTTAAAGTCGGATATCAAATATGGGAAGAGCAGCGACTCGACAAGAGCAATAGCTTCATCATCCCCAAATATTCTTCCGGCAAGCAAAGAGGGCTGAAACAGTCCTGCTTCATTTCTTATCCTGCAGTCCAGTTCCTTCTCTATCGAAGCAAGCAGTTCAGGATACCTTACATAAAGTTCCTTGGCCTTTCTATCCGCTTCATAGACAGGATAGCCATACATCTCCTCAAGCATCCTGCACACCTGAGATTTGCCGCTTCCTATTCCTCCGGTTACTATTACGACCATTATCTGAGATCCTCCACGATACATTCCACGACAGGTGGATATATCTCATAGGAAATTATATCCCTTGACCTGTCCACAAGTCTTACGACGCACTTACCGCTGAGCGAACTCTGGAAATCATTATAATCGACCTCCAGCAGCACTTCTTCAAGCGGATTACCATCATAAGGGAAAGTACATTTAAGATACACATCAGCCCTTGACGGGAAAATGGTCATGGACTTGTCAGACGGCACGTTCACCGCGTTGAGAGGATATGTTCCTGAAAGCTCCACATATCGTGTCACATCCATGGAGTACATAAGCTTGTTTTCGGAGAATCTGACTCCTCTTATCTCCTCCAATGCGACCTCACCCTGTACGTCAGAAGATACATAGTAATGTCTGATCGGCTCTGTGTAAACCGCATCAAGCCTGTCGAGTATGAACGGTTCTCCATAGACTATGACAGAATCCTTGCTCAACTGCATCGGCTCTGTAGGCATGTACTGGGACATATATGAGATCGAGGATACGGCCTTAACCGGCAGCTTCCTGCTGTTCTCATACGGAAAGCGGAAGAAAAGCGTATCGGTTGTAAAATATTCCACTGTCACGCCATCGCCAAAGATCAGATGGCTATATTCCTGGAGATCAGACGATGTAACATAGAAGGTATTGCCCTCCTTATGCTTCATTACCTGAGGCTGGAACTCCACTTCCACTACCCTTCTGCTGCCACGGAAATCAGACTTGATGACATTATATCCGGTTGCGCGACATCGGGCAACTACCTTGTCCTGATCGGAAGAAACGGCAGCATGACCGTCAATGCTGCACTTGGCCTTGACAGTCACTTCAAGATAAGAATTATATTTCAGAGCAAGATTATGGATGAGCCATATACTAAAAGCCAACAGGAGAGAAAGCAGAAAAACTGCAAGATCTCTCCCGCTGATATTCAAAATAGCAAGAAGCCTGTCACACAATCTCCTCATCCGTCACCGGTTTTGAGTGATTACTGAACAGACTCAGTAAAATCCTTTACAAGTGCGTTCTTGCTTACACGGATCTTAACGTCCTTGTCAACAACGATAAGAACTGTTCCCTCCTTGATTTCGTCTACAGTACCGTAGATACCGCCGACTGTAACCACCTTGTCACCCTTCTTGAGGCTGTCACGGAAGTTCTGGAGTTCCTTCTGCTGCTTTCTCTGTGGACGAATCATGAAGAACCACATTACCACGAAGATAAGTGCAAGCATGATCCACATTGACATTCCACCACCTGCCGGCTGTGCGGCTGCTGTCTGTAAAAGTGTAAACATAATATTTTCTGTTATTAGATATTGGTTGTTTTATTTATCTTTCCTTCCTCTGTAAGAGTCTTGATGATCTTGTCAAGAAGACCGTTTACGAATGAACGGCTCTTTGGCGTACCATAGAACTTCGAGAGCTCCACATACTCGTTGATGCTCACCTTCACCGGAATTGTAGGGAAGGTAACTGTCTCAGCAAGTCCCATTACGATAAGTACCACGTCAGTAGAGAAAAGTCTCTCCTTCTCCCAGCCTACTACACTCTCGGCAACCATTGCAGAATATCTGTCGAAACCGGCGAATGATGCCTGGAGGAGCTTTCTTGCGAAAAGCTTGTCACTCTCGACTCCTGATCCTGTCATGAGGTCACTCTGATAAAGAGGCGGCAACTGCCATCTCTCACCCTTTGCCAGTGACTTCAAAGTCTTGCAGCACCATGTCAAAGAGTATGCTAGATCGTCATTCCAGTAGAGCGACTTGTCCTCAAGAATCTTCTCAAGATCCTCGCTGTCCACGAACTCCTCTTCAAATATCTTGATGAAGAGCTTGCAGTCCTCAGCAAGGCTGCGCTCTGGAGAAGCCATATAGTCAGCATAGTACTTCTTTGTAACCACAGACGACATCACCTTCTTGAGGAAGAGGTCGTACTGCTGCCATGAATATTTCTTCTTAGCAAAAATCTTGTTGAAATCAGGATCCTCATCAAGCAATGTCGCAAGAGCATTCTCCGCAAACTTCATGTTTGGATTGAGTTCCTCCTCTGTAGGATTGAACTTCGCCTTGGCTGCCTCGATTCTCTCACGGGCAACAGCTGTGAGCGGAGACACGATGCCGAGCATATAAAGATAAAGATCTCTTGTAGCCTCGCAGGACATATCAAGCTGCGATTCAGCGTGAGCAAGTGTCATATTATCAGATAACACGCTGCTATAGAGCACTTTAAAGGCCTTGATCCTAAGAATTCTTCTGTTAAGCATATTTTTAGTCAAAATTTTATGCAAAGATACACGCATTTTCAGAAAAATCCCTAACTTTGTAAAGATTTACTTAAAAAATAATAAAGTTATGTATAGGGAGGATTATGATGGAGCACATGCTCAGGAGCGCTCAGGTGAAGATGTATATTCAAAGCCTGTAAGAGCGGGAAAACGTACATACTTCTTTGACGTAAAGGCAACGAAGGGAAACGATTACTATCTTACTATAACCGAAAGTAAACGCAGAGTCGAGCCGAACGGTCATTTTGCATACGACAAGCATAAGATTTTCCTATACAAGGAAGACTTCGAGAAGTTTGCTGAAGGTCTTGAAGAGGTCATCGCTTACATCAAGAAGAACTGCCTTAAGGACAACGGAAGCAAAGCAGGCTTCACAGATGTTGATTTCGAAGAACTTTAAATCATATACAAGGATGGCATAATGCCGTCCTTTTTATCTATCAGAGAAAGATGAAGAATTACGGATACATACGACTTGCAGCGGCAGTGAACAGCATAAAGGTCGCTGACATCGCACACAATCTCGGTTCAATTGAGACTATGATCAATCAGGCTCAGCAGGAAGGAGTGTCACTCATATCATTTCCGGAGCTGGCCCTTACCGGTTCAAGCTGCGGAGACCTCTTTGGCCAGAACCTCCTGATCGAGGAAGCTGAAAAGGCTGTCTGCTCACTGATGGGACTCAGCAGAGGAAAGAATATGAGCATAGTTGTCGGAGTACCCGTTCAGTTCAGAAGCAGACTTTACAACTGCGCGGTCGTAATCAACGACGGCTGCATCAAGGGAATCGTACCGAAGATATACCGTGGAAATGCACAGGAAGGCCGCTGGTTTGCATCGGGAAGCGACTTCATGTCAGCACCTGCAGCAGAAATCTGCTACGCAGGACAGAAGTGCAACATCTCCCCTAATCAGCTCTTCACAATTGGAGATGCAACATTTGCAGTAGAGATAGGAAGCGACCTTAAGGCTCCAATCCCTCCTTCATCATATCACACGCTCGCCGGTGCACAGATAATCGTAAACATAGCTGCGGAGAATGACGTATATACAGGTGCATCTCGTCTCAACACACTGCTCGAGCAGCAGTCATACAGAAGTCTGTGCGCATATATGCACTCGTCCGCATGGGGCGAATCATCTCAGGATACAGTATATCCGGGATCAGCATCAATATGGGAGGCCGGCAAGCTGATAGCAGAAAAGGAAAGATATTCTCAGGCTGGCTGCATCATGGCAGACGTAGATCTGGAAAGGATAAACTCACTCCGCATGAAGTCCGCTTCGTTTTCAAACGTAAGTCCTGACGGCAGCACCTCATCATCATATTACGGAAACTACACCCAGTCATCACTTGGAAACAGTGCTGACACTGACTTCAACACAAAGTTCTACCGTCATGTAGAGCCGCATCCGTTTGCAGCTGCAGAAGGTATGGACAACAGATGCAGGGAAATTCTTGCAATACAGGTGGAGGCGCTCTGCCGCAGACTCAGCAGAATTGGAAGCAAGGCTGTCATCGGCATATCAGGAGGCCTTGACAGCACGCTGGCTCTCCTTGTCACAGCCCTTGCATTCGACAGCATGAAGCACACAGATGAAAGATGGAAAAGAGAAAACATCATTGCTGTGACCATGCCTGGTTTCGGTACTACTTCACGTACAAAGAACAATGCCTGGGATCTTATGGAAGCCCTCGGAGTGACATGCCGCGAGGTATCCATCGTTCCTGCATGCAAGCAGCATTTCCAGGACATCGGACATGATTCGTCAGTGCATGATGCGACTTACGAGAACTCTCAGGCCCGTGAAAGGACACAGATACTTATGGACATTGCAAATCAGGTCGGAGGTATCGTGATCGGAACAGGTGACCTGTCAGAGCTCGCTCTCGGCTGGGCGACATATAACGGTGACCACATGTCTATGTACGGAGTGAATGCAGGAGTTCCTAAGACTCTCGTACGAGGACTTGTCCAGTGGGCTGCCGAAAACAGATTCAATGACAGTTCAGAGCTTGCTGCTGACGGAAGAAGTGTTAAGGAAATCCTTCTTGACATCGTAGACACCCCTATCAGCCCAGAACTTCTACCGGCAAATGAAAACGGTGAAATACAGCAGGTTACAGAAGACCTTGTAGGACCATACGAGCTGCATGACTTCTTCATTTACAACTTCATGCGCTATGGTTACTCCCCTGAAAAGATCTACTTCCTTGCACAGAAAGCCTTCGGCCCTGAAGTGGAAAAGGCTGAAGGAACAGGAACATATGACGATCAGACCATAAAGAAATGGCTGAAGACCTTCGTGCGAAGATTCTTCAGCCAACAGTTCAAGCGCTCATGTATGCCGGATGGTCCGGCAGTGGGATCCGTCTCACTCTCTCCTCGTGGAGGCTGGTGCATGCCATCAGATGCATGGAGCACTCTGTTTGACGGAAATCTATAATAAAGCGATGATATCTTAGAGTGACCGTATGACCTCTGTGAAAATGGATGTCATGCGGTCAGCTGCTGCATTAGCGGCTACAACCACATCATCACCGTCATTTACATAGTCATCAGCATAGTCATCGTGAGCCTCGTTAGTAATTACAGATACGCCGAATACCGGAATTGACGAATGTCTCGCAACAATGACCTCAGGAATGGTCGACATACCCACAGCATCAGCTCCTATAAGTCTGTAATATTTGTACTCGGCCGGGGTCTCATAAGTAGGACCTGTACTTGCGAAATAGACTCCGCTCTTAAGTTCATATCCAAGGCCTGCCGCAACCTCAAATGCTCTCATTCTTAGCTTCTTATCATACGGACGGGTCATATCTGGGAAGCGAGGTCCGAACTCGTCCATATTTGGTCCGATAAGAGGATTAGGAAGATGGCTGATATGGTCAGTGATCACCATAAGGTCACCTACCTTGAAATCATAGTTCACGCCACCGGCAGCATTTGATACGAAAAGGTACTGGATTCCAAGAACCTTCATCACTCTGATAGGGAGAGTTACCAGATCCATAGGATAACCTTCATAATAGTGGAAGCGTCCCTGCATAGCAACAACAAACTTTCCACCTAATTCTCCGGCAATGAAATTACCCTTGTGTCCTACTGCTGTAGAAACCGGGAAACCAGGAATCTCCTTATACGGAATCACTATCTGATTTTCTATCTTATCTGCAAGCTTTCCAAGTCCGCTGCCCAATACAATTCCTGCAAAAGGCTTCTTTCCATCAAGCTTCGCTGCTATGTACTCAGCAGCTTTCATAATCTTCTCTACTCTTGGATCCATATGTTATGTTTTAAAGATTCTTTACTTCGTCCGAATGACCTTAGGCTCAGTTCAATAATGTCTGCACAGCAACTCTGGCATCAGCAAGAATCTGCTTCTCACCCTCCACAACTCTGTTACGCATGATGAACTTTCCGTTACATATAACCGACTCGATGCTGTCGCTGTGGGCAGAATACACAAGATTTGCCTCAAAGCTTCCTGGAGATATGAAATTATAATTATCAGTATCTACGATCAGAATGTCCGCCAATGCTCCTTCCTCAATTCTACCGATGTTCAGTCCAAGTCCCTTTCCCGCATTGCATGTCGCCATATTCATGACTTCATTTATCGGCATGGCAGACGGATCTTTCCTCCAAGCCTTCTGTATCATAGCGGCAGTCTTCATGGTCTCGAGCATATCGAGATTGTTAGACGATGCACAACCGTCAGTTCCAAGACAGACATTAGCTCCGGCATCACGAAGCTCATTATATCTGAAACGGTATCCCGAAGCAAGCTTGAGGTTCGAATTCACATTGTGAACACATGTAACGCCTCTCTTTCCGAGTATTTCCACATCGGCATCTGAAAGCCAGAGAGTATGTGCTGCAATCACATCAGGACCAAGCACACCAAGTCTGTCAAGATATTCAACCGGCGAGCAACCGTGCTGAGCCATGCAGTCCTCGATTTCCTTTTCGGTTTCAGAGACATGAATATGAATCCTGAGACCTCTGCTGCGCGCGAACTCGGTAGCCCAAAGAATCATTTCTTCCCTTACGGAATATATTGCATGAATGGCTATGGCAAACGTTGCAGTATCATTCCAGGATGAGACAAGTTCATACATCCGAACGCACTGCTGCTTCTGTCTTTCAGACTCCTGAGGATCGTTCCTGTCACAGATGACATAAGCCAATACGGAACGGAGTCCCATTTCCTGAGCCGCCTTATAGGCCATAGGCATGTGCCAGTAATGGTCATTGAAAGTAGTTGTTCCGGTCTTTATCATCTCCAGACATGCAAGTTTTGTCGCATGATATACATAATCAGCATCAATCTTGGACTCCACCTCCCAGATTCTGCTCAGCCATTCATGGAAAAGGATATCCTCACCGATACCCCTCATCAATGACATGCCTGCATGAGTGTGCATATTGACAAAACCAGGTACAGCGACCTTTCCTATGCAATCCACTACCTCCACATCGGCTTCATACTCAACAGCTGCCGATCCGGCAGGAAGGATGGAAGCGATATGGGCATCCTTGATCAGGACATCCGAGACTTTATCTGCTACTGTTATATTTTTCAGCAATATCATACCTATACTCGTTTTTGAAGCCAGTTAAGTTTTCAAAGTTAATAAACTGTTTCGAAATCTTAAAATGTTTGTTTCCTGAAAAGCTGCCCTCAATTTAAAATCTCAAAATTTTCAGATTTTTTATTTATAAAATTGCGCCAAATCCAATTGTTTTATGTAAATTTGAAACGATTATGCATTTGTCATGCTATAACATCAGACAACAAACTTAAAATCAATTCATAATGG
>JAEIGA010017466.1_pt1 | contig 10934 bp, 10 predicted proteins | sample 9270691 | NCBI WGS metagenome assembly JAEIGA01 (sample SAMN17057246, study PRJNA624740) | gut metagenome | biome: biome; isolation source: fecal sample | host: Bos grunniens | place: China: Xizang | collected 2019 | reverse complement strand
TTTCCACTTGCCTTTAGTATACAGGATATCCCATCTTTCTCAAGTGGGATGTTGCGTTGTTTTTTATATATATTGCTATAGCGGGATTTTTGTGTATTCATTCAATTTGCACATGGGAAAATTGTGCATTTCATATATAGGTGTGTCAAAGGTTTGAATTTTAGTTTCTGAATATTGAAACTATCCTGAAATTTTGTGTTGCAAAACGCAAGAAAACGTAATATAATGTCAATATACATAAAACGACGCATTGAGGAGGCAGCCATGAGCAGAAACTATTACAGTCTGGACAGGGAGCACACCTTTACCATCCGGGGCACCGCAAAGCTCTTAAACGTCTCCAGCGCCAAATACGGCGGCGACTGGCATTCCGTGCCCCATACGCACAACCACATGGAGCTGTTTTATATTGTGGGCGGCAAGGGCCAGTTTCTGATTCAGGATACCCTGCACCCTGTGGACATGAACAATCTGGTGATCATCAACCCCAATATCATCCATACGGAGGTCAGTCTCAACGCACAGCCCCTGGAGTACATCGTCCTGGGCATCGAGGGCGTGGAGCTGGTCACCGGGGAGAATTCCGAAGGGCCCTTCTGCATCCTGGACCATTACGAAAGCGTGGAGATCTCCTCCTGTCTGCGGAATATCCTCCGGGAAATGGAGCAGAAAAATACAGGCTACGAGGATGTCTGCCAGGCCTATATGGAGATCCTCATCATCCGGCTCATGCGCAACACGGCCCTGGCCATTCCGTCGGAACCCCAGACGGTTTCCGCCAACCGCCAGTGCGCCGCCGTCCGCCGCTACATCGACCTGCACTTCAAGGAGCCTCTGACTCTGGAACTGCTGGCGGAAGAAGGCCACATGAACAAGTACTACCTGTCCCATACCTTCAAGCGGGAATACGGCGTATCCCCCATCAACTACATGATCTCCCGCCGCACCGAGGAAAGCAAATACCTGCTGGCAGAGACCGATTTGTCCCTGTCCCAGATCGCCCAGCTGCTGGGTTTCTCCTCCCTCAGCTACTTCTCCCAGGTCTTCCGCAAGACCCAGGGACTTACCCCCATGGAATACCGCCAGAACGCCAAACGGTTATAACAGCAAAAAGCAGAGGTCTGACAAGCGAGTCAGACCTCTGCTTTTTGCTGGTAAATATCCTTCAGATTCGGTCAATATTATTATGGCCGATAAATATAGCATCCCGCGCGGTTCGAGCTATCTGTTATGGAGCCGATATTTTCCGGGTGCATCTCTACAACCTTCAGAATACGTTCCGGTTCATCCTTCTGCATACTCAGATATTCCTCCATATCCTGTTGGGTAAAAATAAACTGTACCGCCACCGGATGGGGCTCATAAATTTTTGTAAAGTCCGGGGCATTGCCGCATGCTATATCAATCACCATTTTTACAAAATCATAGCCGGTAGAATAGCGAACCAAATCGCTTCCGATGCAGTCGCCACCCATTCTTCCACCGATTTCAATCAGGCGGATGGTACCATCCGATGCGATCTTCAGTTCTGTGTGAGACGCACCATTTTGCAGTTCCAGGCTATCCAGTGCGTGGGAAACCACTGCTTTTACCCGCTCCAAGGTTTCCTTATCTACCGGTGCCGGCTCCAGGTGTCCGGTTTCAATAAAGTGAGGAGCACCTGTAGTATACTTATGCGTCAGCGCCAGAAAATAGTGTTTTCCCTGATAGGATATATACTCAACACTGTATTCCTGTCCATCTGCAAATTCTTCCACCAAAGCCTTTTTCTCGAAGCCCTGGGCCATGGCATTACAAACGGCATCTTTCAGACCGGAAGCATCCGGAAGCTTGTAGATTCCTCTGCTGCCGCTACGGTCAGTAGGTTTTATGATCACTGGATAAATCAGATCCAGCGCATCCAAATCTGTGGTTTCATCCACCAGAATACTCTTGGGGCTGGGATCCCCGTGAGCTTCAAAAGCCCGGCGCATCATATGCTTATTGGTACTTTTTACAGTAGCTTCCACAGAATTTCCTGTAAGCCCAAGCTGCTCTGCCACATAATTCACAGCTACCATTGCCAGGTCAGAACCAATGCTGCAGATGCCGCAGATACCAATTTCGCGGCATTTCTCCAGGATCAGTTCCTTCTCTACAATACTGATAGGATAGAAGAAATCCGCTGCGGATTCGCCCACATCTCCTGCTGCCCAGGCAAACACATGGGTCTGATATCCCATTTCCTTTGCTTTTTCGATCAGCGGAAGCTGCAGATAGCTCGCGCCGATAATAGCAATTTTTTGTTTCATATTTCCAACTCCGATTCTTACAGGTAGAATACCAAAACACCAGCCAGAATGATTATATTACCCAGCAGTTTCTTTCTGGTTATTTTTTCTCCGAAGAACAAACGGCTCAGGAACATGATCAGCAGATAGCCCAAAGATTCAATAATGGCACCGTTTTTATAGGCCACTCCACGGTACGCATAAATCACACACAGCGTGGATAAAATCATCAGCACATAGCCGGAGATGACCCAGGGATTCAGATATTCCCGAAGGGCATTCTCATATTTGATGGTAGCTCCCTTTTTCAGCAACATCTGGGAGGCAGAAGAAATAAAAACAGCTGCAAACAATACGATCCAATATTTAGTCACTGCTGTTCACCACCCACGTACCAATAAAAATCAGAGCCACGCCCAGCAGATTCTGAACGGTAATCTGTTCCTTGAACAGAAGAAGCGCCCACAGCATGGACCAGAAAATAGCCATGGCCCGGTTTGCATAGGCAATGGAAATATCCACACGCTTAATGATCTGTTGCCAGATAATGGCATAGACCCCCAATACCGCAATCTCCATTCCATAACAGAGGATAAATCCCACTGACAGAAACGCGTAATTACTGGCCAGCTTAGCGGCGATGCCGGATACCGTGTACAAGCAAACCGCGGCCTGGATCACCGCAAGCATTTTCCAGGATAAACGCTTATGTTCTTTTGTATCTCCCATTATACGCAATCTCTTTCTTTTTCCGCATTTTCCAAATGTTCGAAATTCACTTCATCCCGGATAACATATTGAGGAGAATTATTCAGACTAATGTAAATTCTGCCGACATATTCGCCAATCAAGCCCAGAAGGACCATGATAGCACCACCGATAAACAGCAATGCCGCCATAATGGAGCTATAACCCGCAGCGATTTCCGGATGCAGCAGTTTTCTTGCAACGATCACCAAAGAGAATATAAATCCGAAAAACGCCACAAAAAAGCCAAGAAACGTTGCCAATCGAAGCGGCTTTACAGAAAACGCAGTCAGACCATTCATCCAAAGACTGACCATTTTCATGAATGTAAAGTTGGAACTGCCGCTGTGACGGGATCTTTCTTCCATGGGGACACACTTGATCCGACGAGTAGTTCTCAAAATCAGGCCCGTCATATAAGGATAAGGATTCGTGTATTTGCAGATTTCCTTCGCGATGTACCGCCGCATAACCATAAAATTGGTAAACTGCATATCCTTGGGCCGATCCAGGATATATTCGGTCATTTTTTTATTGACCAGTGTTCCAAAATCCTTGAACAGAGACTGTTTTCTGGAAGGATAGTCTGCCATAGAGACGTCATATTCCCCTTCCAGAGGAGCCAGCAGGTCCCAGAAGCGATCCATGGGACACTGTCCGTCATCGTCCATTACAACAACATAATCACCCATAGTACGCCCCAGACCGGCCATGACCGCACCAGGGCGATTCATATTTTTGGCCAATCCAATCAGCCGGACCCTGGAGTCTCGCGCCGCCAGTCCTGTGAGAACCTCCCATACATTGTCAGGAGAACAGTCATTAACCGCAATGATCTCATAGTCATATTCAGACCGCTGTCCAACAACAGAACGGATCTCATCTACAACAAAGGCAATTGTTTTTTCACTGCCGTAGCAAGGCAGCACAAAACTAATCAGTTTCTTATCCATTATCTTCTCCACAAGCCGTCAAAACGGTTTGCCTCCATTTCACGCTTATAGTCTTCCAGATAAGCAATATAATCATACTCCGGCTCATATCCCAGATCCTGGCGCGCGTTTTCGATATCCATGACAAAGCTGGTAAATGTAGACTTTTCAGGATACTCAATGATACGGGGATTGCTTCCCTCAGGTGCGAATACCCTAATCATTCCTTCGATCTGTTGCCGCAGCGTAGTCTTTTTTCCGGTTCCCACATTGTAAAGTCCGCCATCCACAGAGGCAAACAAAGCCTTATACAGCATCTGGCAGAAATCCTTAACATAGACAATATCCTTAAAAGCATCCGGATTGCCCCACATTTCAATATCCTGGCCGGAAGCCGCTCTGTCGATCATATAGCGGTAGCCAATAGGGCGAGGCTGGTAGTCCACATAATAATATTTCTCAGGATGGTAAAGATAGATGTTTGGCAGACGGAACACAAAGTTTTTAATACCGAATTCTTGATGATAATGTTCCATAGCCTCCACGATCATACTCTTGGTAATTGCATAGAACGCATGATCGCCTGTATAACAGAGCTTTCTTTCCATTTTGGGTGAAAGAACCTCTTCCTTGCCCCAGTAACCGGCCATTTCGGACCAGGTCTGCGCAAACAGAACACGGTCAGCGCCGGTCTTTCGGGCGTATTCCAAAACACGCATGCCGCCAGTCACATTTGTATCCACATACGCAAAAGGATCATACTCCTTCAGATAGGCAGGAAGTAATCCGGCTAAATTTACAACAGCATGAACATCTCCCTGGGGCAGCTTCTCAAAGTCTTCCTTGTTGCGGACATCCACTTGACAATAGGAAATTCCATGATCCGCGAACCAGGAAGTGGCTCTTCTGCCAACAGCAATCAGCTCATAGTTTTCCTTGTCCAGATTCTGGTTGCAGTAATCCGCGAAATACATTCCGGTATTTCCGGTTGCTCCAAATAAAACGATTTTTTTCATCTGTTATAAAACTCCTTTACCCCAGTGATGATCTGCTCCAGATCGTTGCCGCTCAGGTTATAGTACATGGGCAGTCTTACCAGACGATCGCTTTCTGCCGTGGTGCAAATATCGTCACCATGGAATCTGCCGAATTTCTGTCCAGCTGGTGCGCTGTGAAGAGGAACATAGTGGAATACAGTCTGAATCTCTCTCTGTTTCATAAAATCAATAAAGGCAGTGCGTTCCTCCAGTGTCTTACACTTCAGATAGTACATATGCGCATTATGCACACAGTCTGCAGGGATGGTGGGAAGTTCCACCTTTCCGGCAGCCGCCAGCGGCAGGAACGCTTCATTGTAAGCATTCCAGGTTGCCAGACGGTCATTGTTAATCTCATCCGCCTTTTCCAGCTGTGCCCACAGGTAGGCCGCATTCATATCGCTGGGCAGATAACTGTCGCCAAAGTCCACCCAAGTGTACTTGTCCACCTGTCCACGGAAGAACTTGGACCGGTTGGTACCCTTTTCCCGGAGGATTTCTGCCCGCTCATTGTAGGCAGGGTCGTTGATGATCAGTGCGCCGCCTTCACCCATAGAATAGTTCTTGGTCTCATGGAAGGAGAAGCAGCCGAAATCGCCGATGGTACCCAGTGCTCTGCCCTTGTAAGTACTCATAACACCCTGGGCTGCATCCTCCACAACCTTCAGGTTATACTTTTTCGCAATGGCCATGATGGTGTCCATTTCACAGGCTACACCGGCATAGTGGACAGGCACGATAACCTTAGTCTTCTCCGTAATGGCCGCCTCAATCTTGGTCTCGTCGATATTCATGGTATCCGGACGGACATCCACAAACACCAGAGTGGCACCAACCAGCACAAAGGCCGTCGCAGTGCTGGAGAATGTGAAACTGGGCAGAATCACTTCATCGCCGGGCTTCAGATCACACAGTAGCGCAGCCATGTCCAGAGCTGTGGTACCGGATGTTGTCAGCAGCACCTTCTGTGCGGAAAAACGTTCTTCCAGCCACTGATTGCATTTCTTTGTAAACATACCGTCGCCGCAGATCTTATGGGCATCAATAGCCTGCTGAACATATTGGAGTTCTGTTCCCACATAGGGAGGAATGTTAAAATTAATCATATATCTTTGCTGTCACCTTACTTTTTTCTAAAGCTGAACAAATTACTTTTCTTCTGTTCCTGTTTCCAGGATATCGGTATTCTCCAAAACCAAGCGTTCTGCTTCACAGGATCTATATCTGGTTTATGCCGTTATCCCGCAACTTCCACAAACACACCATCCACAACTGTATAATAAGACGCATAATCAGACAGATTATCTTCATATACGAACTTCATACAGTATACATCATAGTCTTCTTCAAGCTGCTCCACTATTGCAACACCCTTACAGCCATGGTCTCTTTGCAGGTAGTCCAGAACACGAACAGTATTTTCATTGAAACGACCCAGGAAATAAATATGCGGCAGTTCAAACACCGTCCAGTTAAATTGCTCAATATTATTGACCTGCTGAAAATGCTTCGAATAGTTTGAACGCCAAAGTGATCCTCCCATGCTTGTAGCATTGGTGATTGGCTTCGTATCAGGAAGTTTATATGTGATGACATTATGGCCTTGAAAAATAAACGTTTTGTCCGCATTGGCAGATTCATAGTCCATCAGTACCAGATGCTCACGTTCCAGTTGCTCAAGGATATTCTTTCTCTGACCCAATATCTGCGTACATTTATAAGCACTGCTCAACCAGATACCTGTCAGCAGAATCAGGCTCACAGCAACAACACGCTTCCACACTTCTGATGTACCGTTCCGCCAACTGCCAATAAGTATAAATACGGCAACCAATACTGTCGGCAGCAAAATAATGTACACTGTCCGAAAAATAACTCGGCCGACAAAGCACATCAGATATCCCATAACCACACAGCAAGCAATCATTCACGCTTTTTTCATATTAGATTTAAGCACTTTTTATTCTGTCCATTGCAGCAAAGCATCAAAATCCTCCGCAAATTCCCCATTATTCCGATAGAGCTTTACCCGGAAAGTCCGGTTCTCCAGAGTTGCTTCCTCCAGGTCATAATAGCGGTTAACAAAATCATTATACTGGAAAGTCGCAGACGTATTGTCAATACTCATAACCGGGTCTCTTCCGAAATCCACATAGGCTATTACATCCGGCACAGATTCCGTATTCTGATAATACCGATACATGCTGGAAGGATCATCGCTCCCGTAGGAATACTGCATTTCATCCCATGTTCTGACATCGCATACATTTTTATTCTGCATCAGATACGCAACCGGCGCATTGTCTCTGAAGGAAACTCGCTCAGTCGGGGCAATATTCGCATCCAGAAAGATTTCCAGTTCCACCACATCCCGAGCCCATTCCGGAGTTGTATACATTCCTTTATAAACACCCTGCTCCACCCGGGTATTCAGCTGCGTCAGCGGAGAATCCCGGTAAACGAAGGTAAAGTCTATATAACCCTGCATTACGCTAAACAAAACCGCAAGTACCGCTGCCGTTGCTTTTACCGCATGGGAGTCGGAGCGGAACATGGTAAACAGGATCAGCAGCACCAACGGGATGCAGTAATAGAATCTGGGTGCTCCCGTTTGTGTAAACAGCACCAGAAAAGCCACATAAAGAACGTTGGGCAGCAGGAAAAACCATGTCAGAGAATGCCGCATATCACACATAAGAATCGCAATGACACACGCAGCAAACAACAGCATGCCTGCCACATACAGGAAGTTAATATTACGCATGATTATCCATGCATCCGTCAGCGCAGCACACAGGGAGATTCCCAACGCAAGCAGTCTACTGTTTTCTTTTCTGATCTGAAGAGTTTTGAAAAAAAGAATGCTCAGGCAGCCCATACTAAGGAAAAGGCACAAAAAATACGGTGCACCCATTTCCAATATCCAAATGATTTTGGGTTTTGTTGATCCATTTGCCACACTCGATCTGTAATGCAGCATTGTATCAAGACCGTAAATCAGCTTATCCATGCCGGCCGACCAGATGATCGGCACAAAGACAGCAAAGATAACTGCAATGCCGCCAAAGCAATATGTCAGCAGTGCTCTGAACCAGTTTTTTTGCGAGCGGTACGCCAGAAGCAGAACCAGATTGACGATTACCGCAATAGCAGACACCGGATGCGCAAACACAGAAATAGCCGAGAGTATACCTGCTGCAGCCATTTTGCAATACAGTGTTTTTCCGCTGTCCCGCTGGGCAGTATACAGGAGCACAGCCACCAGCAGTGTGCAGTGAGCAGCCACCGTATTATAGGAAAAATTCTGGATAATGGATCCCATAAAAGGAATCATCGCCAGCAGAATCAGCAGTCTCCATTTGCGTGCCAGGTCATATCTGAGCAGATGATAAACCGCAAGCAAAACTGCCAGTCTGAACAGAACATAGCATAATCTGGAGTACAAAAAAATTCCTTCCAAATCTGGTACGAACAGTTCATACACCTTATAAAACAGCATGGGGACAAAACTTTGGCCAGCGATCAGAGATGTGCTGTAGGCATAGGGTATATTACCGTGCATGATCGCCAGGGCATCGGAAATACAATATGCTTCATCCGTAAATTCAACACCAAAAAAGCACCGGACAAACATCAGAACGGCGGCGGCAATACAAAGAAGTCCCAGGCATTTCTCCTGTATTGTTTCAGAGCTGTCGGATACCAAATGTCGGACAAAATACCGTTTCTCTTTCATGGCTACACCTTTCCCCTGATAAAGCATTCGCAGATCCGAATGAATATCCATATTTTCTCACAGTATTTCATATTATAGTATAACACAACTCATTCAGGTAGTAAAGAGCGTGTGCCATAACAATTATATCTGCCGTTACATGGTATTCTTCCCGATACTTGCTTTAAGTCATCACAGAACAAACCTGACAAAGCATCATATCTTAAAACAAGACAGATATGCTGTTTTGTTTCATGTTACTTCGGATCCGAAAATTCCAATGCCTTTATATATTCAATGACTGTCTTCAAGCTCCTGGACATCCATTTGTTCTTATGGTAAATCAGCTGTTTCCATATTTCCACATGCATGTCACAGATATCCAGATAGCACAGCACACCCGCATCCACCAGGGGCTTTGTTACAAAATCCGGCAGGAAGGAGATCATCTCACTTTTGGTAAGCAGGGATGTGATCATATCCGTCCGGCCAATTTCCAGGACAGGGGTAATATCGATGGATTTCTTCGCCAGTTCCCGGTCAAAAACCCGTCGGTAGCCCTGTCCGTATTCTGTCAGAATAAAGGGTTCCCGGGCAATATCCTGAATGGATAATCCCTTCTTCCCCGCAAATTTCGAATGGGAATTGGTCACGAAGTGCATAGGAAGCCGCTCTTCCTTTGCAATGATATAGTCCTTGTTATAGGAATGACTGTCCAGCGTTATGATGAGATCCGCTTCATTGTGATCCAGCATATCAAACATCACACTGGTATCCGCTGTTGTGAAGCGGATGGAAATCAGAGGATGTCGATTGTGAAAATCGATATAGTGGGCATTTACCATTTCCTCGCAGACGGAGTCCGGTGTTACGATATGAACATGTCCGGCAATCTGCTTTTCCCTGTCCGGTTTCTCCTTGAATTCATCCGTAAGTTCCCGGATCCGATGGGCATAAAAGACAAGTTCGTGGCCACGCTCGGTCAGCGTAATCGTGTGATTGATCCGTTCGAATAAAAGGCACTCCAGTTCTTCCTCCAGCTGCTTGATCTGGAAGGAAATCGTGGACTGGGAGTATCCCAGCTGCTCCGCAGCCTTTGTAAAACTTCCCAATTCTGCCACATGGATAAATGTAATCAAATTGCGCAGCTGCATCTTGCTTCCCTCACCATCGAAATTATAGATGGTTATGATCAAAACCATCTGTTTGACTGATTGTGAAACTGATTATATAATCCATTTCATCCAAACGCAACCCCGAAACAAAAATTCTTCAGGAGGGAAAGACAATGACAGTTCCACAGATTTACACGGTAGTAGCTCTTTGCATCTATACTGCGCTTATGATTTTTATCGGCTGCATCAGTTATGGAAAGTCCAGGAATCTGGACAGTTTTCTGATCGGCGGCAGAAATATCGGCGCATGGGCCACTGCTTTCGCTTATGGAACCACCTATTTCTCTGCTGTCGTATTCGTCGGCTACGCAGGCCAGCATGGCTGGAATATCGGTATCGGCGCCATCTGGATCGGTGTGGGCAACGCTGTTCTCGGCTGCCTTCTGTCCTGGCTGCTGTTTGCCAACCGCACCAGAAAGATGACCAAGAAGCTGAACGCCAGAACCATGCCCGACTACTTCGAAAAGCGCTACAATTCCAAGGGCATGAAGATTCTGGCAGCAATGATCATCTTCGTATTTCTGGTTCCCTACTCCGCAGCGGTTTACAAGGGTCTGGGTTCCCTGTTCGGCGCTGTATTCCCCGGCGTTCCCACCTGGGTATGGATGCTGGGCATTGCTGTTCTGACCGCCGTATACCTGGTAGCAGGCGGCTACATCGCCACCTCCTACACAGATCTTGTGCAGGGTGTGATTATGATCGCAGGTGTCATCATGCTGGTCATTACAGTTCTCAGCCATGAAGCTGTCGGCGGTATCGGAGGACTGCTGGAAAGCTTAAGCAGCTTTGCATCTCTTCCCGGAGATCCCAACCCCGTAACCGGAAGCCAGCTGACCAGTATCTTCGGCGGCTCTTCCTTCCGGTTCCTCTGCTTCAACATTATGCTGACCAGCTTCGGCACCTGGGGTCTTCCTCAAATGATCGGCAAATTCTATGCAATTAAGGACACCGCTGCCATCAAACGTGGTACAATCATTTCCACATTTTTCTGCGTGGTCATCGGCTGTGGCGCATACCTCATCGGTTCTACCTCCAGACTGATCCTGGGCGGTCAGCTT
>JAEIGA010017465.1_pt1 | contig 10934 bp, 7 predicted proteins | sample 9270691 | NCBI WGS metagenome assembly JAEIGA01 (sample SAMN17057246, study PRJNA624740) | gut metagenome | biome: biome; isolation source: fecal sample | host: Bos grunniens | place: China: Xizang | collected 2019 | reverse complement strand
TAAAACGGTCTATTAAATAGAAAAATGTATTATCATTTAATGTTATATTATATTCTTCAACTATATTTGTTAATTGTTGAAATTGTTCAATATATTTTCTAACACAAGTAGTTTCGATAGTTTCGTTATCACCTTGTTTATTTAAAATGTAAATATCGAAAAAACTTAAGATACGATTTGTATAAGCAATAAGTTCTTTAATAGTTGTTGCTTTTATTGGTGCAAACAAATTGCTCAATATAGGACATTCATTTTTTAGTAATTTAGCCGAAACAAAATATTTACGTTCTTTATTAAGCTTTACAAGTATACCACCGATTTCATCTTTAGCTATAAGTTTTATATATGGATGAGATATTAAACTTTTTAAATCTTCGATATAAAAACAATATTCACCTTTTATCTTCCGCGATTGTCGGTGTGTTTTTGATAGTGTTGATAAAAAAGATGATATCAATGATTTCCTTAGTGGAAATCCCATTGTAACATTAACCTTGTTAATAATATTAGTGTCTATCGAACCTATTAATGGTATAAATAAGTTTTCGTCAGGAAGTACAATTGCTGTGTTTAATAAATCTTGATTAGTTACAATTTTGCCGGAATTTATTAAATCCTCCACAATTCTGACTGCATATTTTGTTTGTCCCACATTAGTGGGTATTGCTTTAATTGAAATGTGGGGCATATTGTTGTTTTCTTTTTCTCTTAAATCGTGTTTTGGACGAAAATTACTGATATTATTAGAGATAAAGTTTGTAGCATTGTTATTTAAGTCTTTTAATGCCGGAGAATTTGTATCCCAATAGAAATCAGCAAGATTTTTCTTCTGTAGAGTCTTAAAGATTTGCCATTCCGATGCCGAAAGTACATTAAAACCTACGAAAATATATTGCTTATAATCCAATTCATCAAGATTACTATTTTTTAGTATGTCGACAGCTCGGCGATATGCTTTTCCTGTATATGTTATGTTTTTTATGTCCAATCTTTTGTTAAAACCATAGTATAATTTGCTTAGCATATCCCAAATGTTGAAATACTCTTTTGGGGTTTCATTATTATAAGCAGTTGAATGCTTCCAAAAGCGTTCAACATTAGAATCAATGGAAAATTCTACATTATTAAAATATTCATTTAAAACCTTCTTCTGTTCTTGACTTAGATAGTCAGTCCCAATATCCTTAAATTCTTTTAAATTTTTAAATATTTTATCGGCATCAACAAGATATAAATCTATATCGCTGAAATCATTGATAATCATTTCTCCCCAATAAGAAAATTCATCAAATGATTCAGCATTTTCGCCTGCTATGTTAACATATTCATGATATAAGTCTAACAATAATTCAACTCTACTACCGGTAACCATATGCGTTAAATCGGTAACGAAATCGGATATGGTTGTAACGTATGGGAATATTAATGGAGCAGATGATAGCTTTTCTAATTCTCTTTCAAAAAACAGGCAACTCCTTCTGTTGGGAAATACAAAGCAAAAATCCTTTAAACGCGATGTTTCTTCTTGTAAGAATACACGCGCCACACAATGCAGAAAAGAGTCTTGTAGCATATTATCGTTTAATTAATATTGTTATTTTTATAGCTAACTCAAATAATACAATTTTACCATTTGCATTACCAGCGATGTCTATTTCAGCACGATTTAATTCGTCCAACATTTTTATAACGTTAATCTCATTTATATAAGGGGAGAATCTTACACTGAAGTTTTCCTCGTCTTGAGTCATATAATTCAATTGCGTATCTTTTATGTTGTAAATATAATTTTCTCTAATCATTCGCGCTACATACATCAAAAACCTTCTTGTTTTCTCACGTTTGTACTGAAAAATTCGTTCCGACCATTCTTTTAACTGTTTTAAATCACGAGAATAAGCCAAACGCATCAATTGTACAAATTCATTAAAAAAATCCTTATTTTCACTATCAAGCGACAAATTATTCTCAGCTTGAATTAAATTACCGTCGGCAGTTGCTGCAATTGCTAATGCAGTTTGTTTATCTAGTGAATATTTTGTTTCCAAATAAGAGGCTATTTGGCTTGTTGACAACCTTTTTAGTTCAATTCTTTGTGTTCTGGAATATATCGTCGGTAATATAGCATTACTATTATCACTCACAAATATAAATAACGAATCATTAGAAGGTTCTTCAATCTGTTTCAAAAGGCGATTGGCACAAGTCGCATTCATTTTTTCAGGTAGCCACATTATCAACACTTTGTATTTGGTCGATAATGAAGAAAGGCTCATTTTATGTATTATATTAACACTTTCGCCTTTATAGATTACCGGTTGTGCATTTTCGTTTTTCAGGAAGCTCAACCATTTCTCATAATTTTCTACAAGAGGATTTTCATTTAAAAATTCTCTCCATTCGCCACTATAATCATCAGAATTTGCATTTTCTTCACTTCTTCCGCTTTTCTTCACTATTGGGAACGAGTAGTAAGTATCTGCATGATTAAGCGATTGGTGTTGCAAACATGATGGACATTTTCCGCAAGAATCACCATTCTGTCGATTTTCACATTGTATGTATTGAGCAACAGCTCTTGCTAACGCTAACTTAGGTACACCGGATTCTCCATGTATTAATAATGCATGGGGGATTTCATCATTATCAACCATCTGGATAAGTCGTTTTTTTGCGTTTTCCTGACCAATAACTTCGCTTAATTTCATATTAATAAATTTGTGTTGCTACTTGTTTTACACTTTCTGTGGCATTATGTGAGTAAAAATGGATGCTTGGGACTCCGGAAGCCATTAACTCTTTAGCCTGCTGTATACACCATTCAACGCCAACTTGCTTAGCTGCTACATCGTCTTTACATTCACTCAGAGCAAGTGCAAGTTCACTAGGAAGATCTACATGAAATATCTTTGGTAAAATTGTAAGTTGATTTCTATTTACAATAGGTTTAATAGCCGGAATTATAGGAACATTAATATCAAGGGACTTACATCTTTTTACGAAATCGAAATATTTTTGATTATCGAAAAACATTTGGGTTACAATATAGTCAGCTCCCATATCCACTTTACGCTTAAGCATAAGTAAATCCAAATCCATATTTGGTGCTTCTTCATGCTTTTCTGGGTATCCGGCAACACCATAAGAGAATCTGTTGTTGTTAGATATGTCCATTTGTGTACCATCTACAAAATAACCATTATTAAAAGCATTTATCTGCTCAGCCAATTCTATTGCATGCATGTGACCATTCGGTTCAGGGATAAAGCGATTTTCGTGTTTTGCCTTATCTCCTCTCAGTACTAGCAGATTATTGATGCCAAGAAAATTAAGATCAATAAGTGCATGTTCAGTTTCTGTTTTTGTGAAGCCACTACAAATAATATGAGGTACTGCTGGAATACCATATTTTTGTTGAATAGCAGCAGCAACTGCTACCGTTCCTGGTCGATTACGTTCAGACACACGTTGATATAATCCATCAGCAGTGCTTTTGAAAGCCATTTCGCTTCGATGGGTAGTAATGTTGATATATAAAGGCTCAAATTCTTTCAGACTATCTATATTTTTAAACAGATGTTCAATACTTTTACCCTTTAAAGGCGGAAGCACCTCCAACGAGAAACCGACTTTATCATGTCGAGACGTAATATATTCTGAGATTTTCATTTTCAATTAATTTTAAACAAAGATAGTGTAAAGTGAATTTAAATACAAATCAACTTAAACATAATTTGGATATAAAGCAAAGATTGAGTAATTTTGCTTATGTATATTAAATAATCATTATGAAAGGTAAAATTCTAGTAACAGGAGGTACAGGTTATATTGGTTCACATACAACAGTTGAGCTTCAATCTGCAGGTTATGAAGTTGTTATTATTGATAATTTGTCAAATAGTAACATTGATGTCCTTGATGGAATAGAAAAGATTTCGGGAAAAAGACCTCATTTTATAAAAGGCGATTGTAATGATATGAATTGCCTAAAGACTTTACTTGAAACACATAAAGATATCAAAGGTATTATCAATTTTGCAGCAAGTAAAGCTGTAGGGGAATCAGTAGAAAATCCTCTTATGTATTATAGAAACAATTTAAATACACTATATAATTTATTGGAACTAATGCCGATTTATGGTGTAAAATGTATTGTGTTTTCTTCGTCATGTACTGTATATGGAGAACCAGACGAAAATCCGGTTACGGAAAATTCCCTAATTAAGAAAGCCACATCGCCGTATGGTAATACAAAACAAATTGCTGAAGAAGTTATTGCTGACTACATTGCTTCTGGTGCTCCGATAAAGAGTACACTGCTTAGATATTTCAACCCTGTAGGTGCGCATCCGTCTGCTGAAATAGGGGAGTTACCTAATGGTGTACCTAATAATTTAGTGCCGTTTCTAACACAAGCCGCTATTGGTATAAGAAAGGAACTTAGTGTTTTTGGTGATGATTATGACACACCCGATGGATCTTGTATTAGAGATTTTATTAACGTTGTTGATTTAGCAAAGGCGCACGTTTGTGCACTTGATCGAATGTTAGAATATCCTGAATGTGAATCTTTGGAAATCTACAACTTAGGTACAGGTAAAGGTGTATCTGTATTGGAATTAATAAATGCATTTGAGAAAGTGAATGGAGTAAAAGTTCCTTACCGCATAGTAGGACGTAGAGCGGGAGATATAGTTAAAGTATGGGGAGACCCAAGTCGCGCAAATAATATACTTGGCTGGAAAGCGGAAATTTCGGTAGAAGAAACTATGCGTACAGCTTGGAATTGGCAGTTAAAACTCCGTGAACGAGGAATAATGTAATTTATGCAATGATATATAAGTAAAAAAAGTTCCAAGATTTTTTCTTGGAACTTTTTTATCACTTTAAATTTACTCAAATTATTCAGCACTTTCAACTGGAGCTTCTGCTGCAACTTCTTCAGTTGCTTCTGCTGCAGCTTCAGCAGCCGCTTTTGCTAGTTCTGCTCTCTTTTGAGCTACTGCTTCAGCCTTTTCAGCATTCTTTGCAGTTTCAGCTTCTAGACGTGCTTTCTTGTCAGCTTTCTTAGCTTCAGACAATTTGTTCTTCTTAGCTTCAATTGCTGCTAATTTTTCTTTTTTCCAAGCATCAAAACGTTTTTGAGCTTCTTCTTCAGTAAATGCACCTTTCTTAACACCACCTTGTAAGTGCTTCATCAAAAGTACACCTTCATAAGAAAGAATTCTACGTACTGTGTCTGTTGGGATTGCTCCACAATTCAACCAGTATAAAGCTCTTTCAAAATTTAAACTGATAGTAGCAGGATCAGTGTTAGGGTTATAAGAACCGATTCTTTCGATAAATTTACCATCACGTGGTGCTCTGCTATCTGCGATAACAATTGGATAGAACGCGTAGTCTTTGTGACCGCGACGTTGTAATCTGATTTTTACTGCCATTTTTTAATTTATGTTTTTAATTTATTAATAAAAAGGAAACTTACACGAAATTTCCCAAAAATTGTTGTCCAAGAAGGATTCGAACCCTCACAGGCGGAACCAGAATCCGACGTGCTACCATTACACCATTGGACAAAAGCGGTGCAAAGGTACACTTTTTAAGCGAATTATCCAATAAATACAATGAATATTTGCACTTTATTTTAAAGGAGTACGTAATTCAGCCGGTAATGCACTCTGTATAGCATTATATGTTTCATTCATAACGCATTCCATGTCACCGGAGCAGGCTTGAATTGGTTTATGGATTGTCAATATTATTGTGCCATATTTAATGTTAAATATAGATGTTCTTGGTAGTACTTTGTAAGAACCATCTATAGTAAGCGGTACAATTGGCAATTTAAAATCCATAGCCAACTTAAATGCTCCACGCTTAAAGGCATTCATTTTACCATCATAAGTACGTGTGCCTTCTGGAAAAATTACTAAAGACATTCCATTACGTAATCTTTTCTTAGCATCAATAATTGATCTTGCCATAGCCATTGGAGAAGTGCGGTCAACAAGTATTTGTTCTGACATTTTACATGCAAATCCGACAAAAGGTATCTTTTCGATACTCTTTTTCATCATCCATTTAAAATTATGACCTAAATATCCATAAACTGTAAAGATATCATATGCTCCTTGATGATTTGCTACAAATACATATGACGTGTTTTTATCAATATTTTCTTTTCCGTTAATTTTTACTTTAACGAATAATAGAAAACACCAACAAACACCCCAAATATGTGCCGGATAATATCCCCACCATTTGCTCCCAAAACATTTACTTCCAAAAGCTATTAATAATGTCACAATTATTGTGATAATTATCATTAAAGGGTAAGCTACAAGCCACTTATATATCTCAAAAAGAAGTCGTACCATATCTATTTTACATCAAAAATATCTATTTAGCACAAAGATAGTTTAAATTCCTGCATTCTCAAAGATTTTCATATTAAAAAAGGCACATCAAGAGTGATGTGCCTTTGGAATTTAATTAGTTTTATTTTGCTTTTGCTTCAATATCGGGTGAAATCAATTTATATCCTTTACCATGTATATTGATGATTTCAATTGAAGGGTCATCTTTTAAGTGCTTACGTAATTTTGTAATATAGACATCCATACTTCTTGCATTAAAGTAGTTATCGTCTATCCATATTGTTTTCAAAGCAAAGTTGCGTTCAAGAATTTCATTAACGTGAGCACATAAAAGGCTTAGTAATTCCGATTCTTTTGTAGTAAGTTTTGTAACTTTATCTTCAAACATAAGCACTTGTTTTTGTGTATCAAAAGTAAACTTACCAATCTTATACATTGTGATCTCTTTTCCTTTTTTGCCTTTTACACGACGTAAAATTGCTTCAATGCGGAAAACCAACTCTTCCATACTGAAAGGTTTGGTAATATAATCGTCAGCACCAATCTTGAACCCTTCAAGAATATCTTCCTTCAGCGATTTTGCTGTCAAGAAAATAATAGGGACTTCTCCATTTACTGTACGTATTTCTTGTGCCAATGCAAATCCGTCTTTTTTAGGCATCATAACATCGAGTACACACAAGTCATATTTTCCTTTCAAAAATGCTTTGTAGCCACTTTCTCCATCGGCATATAAATCAGCATTATAGCCTTTAGCTTGAAGATATTCTCTTAAAAGCATGCCAAGATTTTCATCATCTTCGCATAATAGAATACGCAATTTTTCTTCCATAATCTTTTATTTTATTAGTGGTAATATTATTATAAATTTCGAACCTTTATTTATTTCGCTTTCAACATGAATACTTCCTTTAAATTGATTAATTAATTTATGAACATATGCCAAACCTAGGCCAAAGCCTTTTACGTCATGGCGATTTCCTGTTGATACGCGATAAAATTTTTCAAATATTTTCTTTAAATCTTCTTTTTTAATTCCAATACCATTGTCGGCAACGATAATTTCTATTTTATCATCACCTATGTTTCTTGTAGAAATTGATAGTTCTGGCGGTATATCTTCATGCTTATATTTCAACGCATTATCAAGTAAGTTGAAGATTACATTTGTGAAATGCATTTCATCTACATTAACTATTGAATCTTCAGCATCTAATGTAGTAGTAAGTGTACCACCATATTTTTCAACTTTCAATTTGTGAGTATGTACTACGTTGGAAATAACGAGATTAACATCTACTTCCTGTAGCTTTAATGTAGCTTTTTGTTTATCGAGTAATGACATTTGTAATACCTTTTCAACTTGAAATCTTAATCTCTTTGTTTCATCGTTTATAATACCCGATATATGTTGTAACATGGTTGAGCTTTTTCTTACAGAATCATCATTAAGCATCTGAGCTGCAAGGGATATTGTAGAAATAGGAGTTTTAAACTCATGTGTCATGTTATTAATAAAATCATTTTTCATTTCAGACAATTTCTTTTGTCTAAATGCTATTATTATCGTAAATAAGAAAACGACCAAAAGAATAAAGGTAAATGTAAAAGAAGGAATCATAAATTTAATTGAAGAAAATATATAATCATTCTTTTGAGGGAAAATTACTTTTAAATATACCATTTTATTCACAGGGTCGTTAGGGAATAACACTTGTGTATAAACACTTGTATTTTCCTCTTCACTAGCGAATCCTGCAGATTTATAGATGTCATTTCCCCTTCGATCTACTACCGCATATTCATAATTAAGATTTATTCCATTGTTACTTAATTCATCTTTTAGATAATTATTTACAACAGAAGAATCAGCTCGTTCGGAGATGGGGCGGTTACTTGATTTACTTAATATATTTAATATCACTTCGTTTAGCAGTCCTTTTTGATAAAGATATTTACCTTTAAGAACTTCTTGCATATTTTTATATCGTTCATTTATGTTACCTAAATTGTTATCATTATTAGGTTCTACGTGTAGCGTTTCCCAATTTCCTTGTATCTTATAACTTGAAGCTCCTTCGGGTGTTGATACTGAATATTCATTTTCATTATTAGATGTGGCCAAATTATGAAATAATGCTTCATCAACATCATTAATATCTTGTTCTAAGAAATATTTTGTTTCATCTTGTTCTAATGATGTGGATACTTCATATAAACTCCTCTTTACAATTTCAGAGAATTGCTCATTTCGCATTTTTATAATATTCTCCATGTACATAATCTGTACATACAAAAGCCCTATAAATGCAAATGCCATAACAAATGTTAATATCCATATTGTTGATTTTTTCATATTCAATAAACAATCAATAATTTTTTAAAACATTATTTTTAAGATTAACAATTTATCTAAAAAAATGTTCCTTAATAAATGTTGATACATAATATAAAAGTTAATACTACATCACAAAATTAACATAAAAATGTGAAAATTGCAAGGTGTTTGTTTATTTTTTTAATAATTAACTGATAAATTTAATCATTTCCTTAATGTAAAATATGTAGATAAACAAAAATGAAGGGGCATTCCTAAGAATGTCCCTTCAAAAAAAATATGAGAGAGTCTGTTGTTTTTAATCTTCCTTACTTTCAGCTTCGTAAGCCTTCAATAACTTATCTTGTACATCTCCAGGAACTAGTTCGTATGATGCAAACTTCATTGTGAAAGAAGAACGACCACCTGTTATAGAACTTAATGCGGTTGAATAGCTTGCCATTTCTTTTAATGGAACTTTAGCAGAAATCTTCTCAAGACCCTTTTCACTTTCCATACCCATAATTAAAGCTCTACGTCCTTGTAGATCACTCATCACATCACCCATCTTGTCACTTGGCACAAGTACTTCAACATCATAAACCGGTTCAAGAATCTTTGGATTTGCATTCTTAAAGGCATCACTAAAGGCATTTCGTCCTGCAAGACGGAATGAAATTTCATTTGAATCTACCGGGTGCATCTTACCATCATAAATACATACACGCACGTCACGAGCATAAGAACCTGTCAAAGGACCTTGTTCCATTCTATCCATTAAACCTTTAACAATTGCAGGGATAAAACGAGCGTCAATTGCACCACCCACGATACAGTTGCATACAACCAATTTTCCTCCCCATTCCAATGGAATTTCTTGAGTGTCTCTTACATTCATTTTGAATTCCTGACCATTGAATTTATATGTATCAGGTTTAGGCATACCATCTTCATATGGTTCGATAATCAAGTGAACTTCACCAAATTGACCAGCACCACCAGATTGTTTTTTGTGACGATAATCAGCACGAGCAGCCTTAGTAATGGTTTCACGGTAAGGTATCTTTGGCTCAATATAATTGATAGATAGCTTTTCGTTATTTTCAATACGCCATTTCAATGTTCTCAAGTGGAATTCTCCTTGACCAGAAACAATAGTTTGCTTCAATTCTTTAGATTGTTCCACAACCCATGTTGGATCTTCTTCGTGCATACGAGTTAGAATAGCACTAAGTTTTTCCGCATCTGCTTCATTAGCCGGTTTAATAGCACGTTGATATTTAGGAGCAGGATACTTAATAAAGTCAAACTTATAATCACAACCGGCGCCATTCAATGTACAACCTGTACGAACGTCTTTCATCTTAACAGTTGCACCTATATCTCCGGCTTTGATTTCGTCAACAGCAGTTTTTACTTGTCCACATACACAATATATTTGAGCAAGACGTTCTTTACTGTCTCGATTTACGTTAGTTACATCGGCTCCAGCTTTCAATGTACCTGACATTACTTTGAAATAAGTCACTTCACCAATGTGAGGCTCTACAGTTGTTTTGAATACGAACAAGCTTAATGGACCTTCTGAATCCACAGCAACTTCTTCAAGCTCTGTATTTACAGGAGCTGGCATGTCATTTACGAAAGGAACTACATTTCCTAAGAATTCCATCATACGACGAACGCCCATATCCTTTAAAGCGCTTACACAGAACACAGGGAAGATACTACGGTCAACAAGCCCCTTACGGATACCTAGACGTAGTTCATCTTCTGTTAAAGCTCCTTGATCAAAGAACTTATCCATCAAACCTTCATCATTTTCTGCTGCAGCTTCAACTAGTTGTTGGTGCATTTCTAGCGCTTTTTCTTTATATTCTTCAGGTATTTCAGTAATAGTAGGTACACCACCATCAGGTCCCCATGTATATTGTTTCATTAACAATACGTCAATCATTGAATTGAATGATGGTCCACAATTAATAGGGAATTGAATAGGAACTACCTTACTTCCGTAATGTTCTTTCAATTGTGTTAGTGAATTGTCAAAATCAGCCTTTTCTCCATCTAATTGATTAATTGCAAAAATGATAGGCTTCTTCAATTGTTCACATGTGCGGAATATATTTTGTGTTCCAACTTCAACACCATATTGTCCATCAATCAAGATAACACCGGTGTCAGTAACATTTAATGCTGTAATTGCATTACCAACAAAGTCATCACTACCCGGGCAGTCG
>JAEIGA010017464.1_pt1 | contig 10935 bp, 22 predicted proteins | sample 9270691 | NCBI WGS metagenome assembly JAEIGA01 (sample SAMN17057246, study PRJNA624740) | gut metagenome | biome: biome; isolation source: fecal sample | host: Bos grunniens | place: China: Xizang | collected 2019 | reverse complement strand
GGAAAAGACTGCGGGCTTGGGGTCTCGGCTTCGCCAAGTCTTCAAAAGACTGTGAGGCCCCTCCCTTCGGGTCACCAGATGCGTGACCTCTGACCGAGTGCTCCGTCTCCTGCTCCGTTGCCTCTCTGCCTGTTGCATCGCATGTGTGCGGCTGCTATGTTGTTCAGGTCAAGCTCAAGCTCTGGCGCCTTGCTAAAAGCAACAAGGTGGTCAGGCTCCCACGATAGCGGTGCGCTTGAAGGCTTCAATGAGTAATCAATGCGCTCGCCACAAATGTGACAAGGTGCTCGGTTGTGTCTGTCTCTGTCCCACGCTTGCCGTCTTACCTTCGGCCAGCGGTTTGATCTCTCTGACATGGTTTTATTCCTCCAATAGAAAAGCCCAGCGGGACCGGAGTGCTGGGCTTAATAGGAAGATCATGACTTAATAATCATTGTGTGGTGATTCGTAACGTCATTAAATCATTTTTAAAATAACACATTTTAATCTCTCATTTACTATCAAACACTATCAATTTTAGATATTGATTCATTTATTGCCTGTGTGAGCTGACTGGCGAAGTCTCGGGCGGTGTTTGCAACGAGGTTGATGGCTTCGCCCATAACCGCCATTGTGTTGCTTAAAAGTTCGGGGAGTTTGCCAAGAACGTCACCGATCGGGAGCGCTTTGACGATGTCCCAGTGGTTTGCCTTCATGTGCGCCCTGCATTTCTTATAAGACCAGCCTGTCAGGTCGTGAAGTAGTTTGATGTCTTTATTGCGGCTCATTGTTGTCCTCCTCAATTACGTCGAAGATCGTGAGCTGCATGCTCGTGTCCTCTGGCTCGATCTGTGTCTTGGCCGTGACATCGGTGTCACCTTCAGACACAAATCTCCAGTGTGGTGGTGTCCCCTTCTCAAGGCACGACTTGCACGGCTCCGTGAGTGTGTCGAGGTCTCCATATTTGCAGTTATAGCATGAGATCATTCGAAGGCCCTCCCACAACGTGAGCATCTTCCGCCCTTATACTGATAAGCCTCTTTTGTGATAGGTATGACCGCAATCGTCTCGCCATAGTATGCGAGGATCTTGGCGACCACTTCGAGCTTGGGGGAGCGCTTCAAATATGCGTAGTCATAAATTGCCTTGCGTTCCATTCCGATCGCCTTCGCCAGTCTGACAGCGTTCTCGTTATCGTCTCCGAGTTTGTCCTGAAGGTACTCGGCAAACCAGAGCGAAGCCAATACCGTACTTGTTGACGGTGCAATAACCTTGTTAGCCATTTGTCTCACCTTCTTCCTCGGCTTCGCAATATCCACACGGACCACAGGCGAAAGAACACTCGTCTTTGAGATACATGCAATCGGCCATTTTCAATGCCTTGATTGCCATGTTGTACGCTTCGAGATGTTCTCCCGGTATTGCCGCCATTTCGAAGTCGCTTGTTATAATCTTGATTGCTTCTTTATTCGTCATTTGTCTCACCCTCCTGCATCTGATAACCACAAGCCTCGCAGTATGCGCTCGGGCCGAGTCTCTTCCTTCTAAAAAAGCCACAATGTGAGCAGATATATCCCTTTTTGAGAAGGCTCCCGCCGAAGGGGAGCACCTCCTCATATTCTTTATAGATCCATGTCGCAGTCTTGGGCTTTGTCTCAAGCACCTGCCTGAGCATTGTCAGGTCAAGCCTGACCTCTTCCGTCTTGTTCATGTCTTCCCTCCTATCTGGTGTTAGTGCTAACCACGACCGCACCCTCGTCGACGTCGATCAGATGCACCTCGAGATTGAGCACGTCGTCATTAAGCACGTCTGTGGCGCTTGATGTCATGGGGACAATTACGTCAACGGTGCCGTCAAGCGGTTCCTCGTCAAATGTTATTCTTACTTCACAGGTCAGGCTCTTGCTCAACTCTCTGATAGTCATTTGTTTTTGCCGTCCTTCCTCGTAATGATCGCCAGCGCCACAATGGTCACGCAAATGATCGCAGTGATAATGATCGCCTTCATGGTCCACCTCCTCAGATCTCAAAAGGAAGCTCGCCCGTTGTGCCTTCCTGTGCCGGTGCTTCGGGCTCATTCTGGACTGATTCCGCCCTGACTTCAGGCTGTGGAGCGGGTGCCGTCTGGCTCTCCACGAACTCAACCTCGTCGACAAGGACCTCGGTGATAAAATGCTTGGCGCCCTGCTGGTCTTCGTATGATCTCGTCTGTATAGATCCGACTACTCCGATGCGGCCCCCTTTGTGAAAATACTTCTGCACGAAGGTCGCCGTCTGCTTCCAAGCCACGCAGTTTATAAAATCTGCCTCTCTCTGTCCGTTTGCGTTCTTGAAGCGACGATCGACTGCAATAGTAAAATTGCAGTAAGCGGTCTGATTTGATGTGAGTTTGACCTCGGGCTCTTTTGTGAGTCTTCCAACTAATTCGCATTTATTCATTTTGTGCCTCCTGTTAAATCTTGTTTTTAAGTATGTCGACCATTTCCACGAGCATGGTCTGGTGTATGCGGTGTACTTGTGCGATGCTGACGTGCTCCAGCGTTGCGATGTCGTTCCACTTCAGGCGGTTGATATATCTGTCTATTGCTACCGCCCTGAGTGAAGGATCCCCGAGCTTCTCGATCTCTTCCCGGGTCTCTGTCATACCCGCCAGAAGCTCACGCTCTTCCTTCTCGACCTTCGCCTTCTGCACTGAGTAGTCAATTAAAGCATCTTCGTGTCTTGCTCTCGCCTGATCGGTGTCGTGGCTCTGCGTTCCGTCTGTCTCGTAAGTAGCCACCGCAGAGCCTAATCGGTTGCGCATTATCTCGAGCATGCGCTGGTCGGCTTCGAGCTGTCTGGCTTTGTTAAAGTTGCGATTGAGCCAGAGCTTCGCCTGATATGTCTCGTCTGTCATTTGTCACCTCTCAATAAACGATCTCTAAACTCTGACCTTGGGACTGCATAGGTTTTAATAATTCCGCATCTGCGGCAACTCAATCGGAGCATCTGCATGTTTTCAATAGGCTCCTCCCACGTTGTCCAGTGATAAAATTGTCCGCAACTCGGGCACCTTTGTGTAATATCTGAAAGTGATCTATCCATTTGCGCCTATTTCCTCCCAGTGAATAAATATGTGTCCTGTCTCTGCATAGCGTTTGCTCACATTGAGCACGCAGACCTGAGCGTCGTCTTCCCAGAAGCCCACCGCCGTCATGGAGTCCTTCAACTCTTTGACGTAGTTGTCGCAGTCGGGTCTTGTCGTCTTAAACTTCCCCCAGAGTTTGCGGTCCTTTACGTCGAAGTAGACAATCACCGCCAGAGCGATCGGCTTGTCGGAGGGTTTGACTGGTCTGTAAGGCTTGAGCTTCAGTTCGAAGATCCTCCGCATCGTCTCAACGCTCGCCTTTTTGTAGTGCTGGATATATGGGACCCTCTTACCATTGACTATCTTGTATCTGATCGCCTCACCCTTCTGCTGCGCCGTGCCTTTAGGGAGTCCGTTCTCAAATTCAATACAAAATGTGTTTTTCATTTATGCGCTCCCTTCGTCTTCTCTGATCCACCGCTCGATCGTCGCCTTATGGCTCTTGTATTTCTTTTCAGGGTGGTCGTGCAAGTAGTTGCTCAATCTGTCGATATAGGTCACCACTTCATCAAAGCCGAGGCGGTCAGTCAGATCCTTCTGCTCCTCATTCGTCAATAAGACATTTTCGAACGGTCCGAGCTGGCACTTGTGGGCGGTGTCCTTCTTCCCCTTTGATAGTTCTTTACTATTTGATAGTTCTTTATTATTGATAGTTCTTATGTGTGCACTTTTACCGCAGTGCGGTGAGTCCGCAGTGCGGTCCGACCGTAGTGCGGTGCCACCGTGTTGCGGTGCGACCGCAGTGCGGTGATTGTGTAGTGCGGTCAGAGGTATCTCATGAACGTCCCAAACATTAGGAAGGAAGCGACCACGCTCACCCACTTGTCTCTTCTGCTCGATGTAGCCGAGTTTCTTGAGCTCTGTGATACCTTTGGCGACTGTGCGCTCCGGCATGCCGAGAAGGTGAGCGAGTCCCTTGACGGAGAAGACGAAATCATCGGAGCAGGAAAACATAAAGACCAAGATGCGAAAAGCACGATCAGATAGACGTGAGTCTCTGATAAGCTCGTTTTTAAGCCTTGTAAAATCTTCTTTGTGTGCTGCTCTGTGGATCATGTCAGACCTCCGTGGGCTCTTCGACCATTGTCATGGCGATCACCAGAGCCGCACGATAATCGTCTTCTGTGCTCTCTGCATTGAGTCCGCACACCTGTGCGATCGTCTTGCCGTCAAGGTTATTGGTCTTGATAAACTCGTGCAGCTCTGCCCTCGCCCCTGTCCTCTGTGGCTCTGCCTTGGGCTCTGGTTTAGCCTCTGCTGGCTTTGAAGTTGGCTTGGGTGTCGTTTTATTGTTTGGCTTCTTGGGAGCGCTCTGGGGTGCCTGTGCGCTCTTCTGGTATGCTTCACTGTCCACGTCCTCGGTATCATCAAGTAAAAAGAGACCATTGAGGGCATACTTGCGGGCATAGGAAGACGTTGCTCCGGTGATCTGTGCCTCGTCCATTCCCTTCTTTGTCTCCGCTTCCCTTGCATACGCTTCCACGATTATCGGTATGCTGTTAATGTTTGCCACGTCCTTGCGCTCCGTGTCCCAGATTGAAGCCGTGGCCTTGACGTAGATGCGGCCGCCGATTTCCTCGATCGTGTCCGTGATCGTGACTGTGGCGCCATACTTGGCGAGCAAGGGCTTGAGTGCTTCGAGTATGCTCTCAGCGTTGCGGTAGTTATATCCTCCGAAGTTGTTGCGGAGATTCTTGGGAGCCTTCAGCTCTTCCTGTATGTGCATGAGCTTCTCCCTTAATGTCATTGTTGGCTCTGTTGCCTTCTTTACTTCTGCCATGTGTTAAACCTCCCACTTCTTGCGCTCTTCGTCAGTCTCTTCCTTCGGCATCGGGATCACCTTGGAAGGCTTCGAAGAGTTTCCGCCGTAGACTGCAGCCAAAGCGTTATATATTGCCGTGCGCTCTTCTGTACTGGTCGCCATTGAGGTGAGTCTTGCCGCATCTGCGAGGAAGTTGTCCCTCCTGAGGTCGTCGTCTGTCTTGACGACAAGCTGATCCATGCAAGGCTTAAATGCTTCCGCCAGCTCTTCACTTGTGATCTTATCGGGGCGGTGCTTCTTCATTGTCAAAGCGGTAAACTTGGCAAGGTCTTCCTTGACGATGTCGGGCTTCGGGTCAGTTGTAACGACCACACCGTCAACGTCTTTAGGCTGCTCCGGGAAGTTATAAGATCCTGCGAGCCTTCTGACGACTTCCAAGATCCTCGGGTATGCTTCACCGGAAAGCTGGACGTATCTGGTCGACTTGGCAGCTTCGCTATCCTTGGGGCTTGTCTTCATTTTCAAGACGAGACCGATGCCCTTCTCAGGATCGTCAAAGCGGAGCGCTCCGCTCTTGCCGATGTAGATCGCCATTTTTTCCGACTTCGTGAAGCGGAGCCATGAATAATTGCGAAATGTTAAATATATCTTGTTGTACTTGCCGATCGAGCAAGTAAAATCTTTATCACTAAAGTGTCTCTGTTTGTCGTAGATTGATAACTGTGCCATGATCTTCCTCCTATCACTTGATTCTTAAACTCTCGCCCTGCTCGATGTGTGCGATGCCTTCAAGCTCGGGGTGTATGTTGTTGGCTTCCTTCAGGTCCTCCATAATGAGCGCCTTATTGATAACCGGCTCCTGTGGTATGAGATACCTCTCGGGTATGTTTTCGAGATACGGCTCGTCAATGACGACTTTCGGAGGGTTAGCCTGTTTGTAGACTGTGAACGTGCCGCAAGGGAGTTTTTTCTCTCCTGACATATTGAGAGCCCTGAGCATCATGCCCTTGAGTCTGTCCTTGCCATTGGTGAGAGACTTCTTCTTTGCCTGAAGTCTCTTGATCTCTTCGTCGAGTCCAGCGATGTCACTGTCGACGTTCTTGAGGTACTTGCAACAATTCTCGAGCTTGTCCTTGAGGTCGTCCGTTGCGTTTTCAAATGCTTCAATAAGGACCTCGTCCTCGACTGCCTCGTCTTCGATCAGTCCCCAGAGTGTTGCGAAGCTGTTGCCTAAATCGTAAATGTTTGCCATGATATTCCTCCTGTTTAGAATGGTCTAAAATAGTTTTGTACCGGTGCGTTTGCCCTGTTGTCGTTGATCTCGATGATCTCGGGCTCTGTCTTGCGATGCTTCTGCTCGAGCTTGAGTTTTAATGTGTGGTTTTCGTCCTGAAGCTCTCGGATCGTCTTGTCGTCGATCGCCAGCTCTAAGATCATGCCCATAAGGAAACTAAGAGCCGCCACCCCTAAAATGAAAATAACTGTTAATGCCGTCATGAAGTTCCTTCCTTTCTTCTTCTGTCATACTTTTGTCGATGTAAATGACTCGATAAACCGATTCGTATCTGGTCGGGAAGTAATAAACCTCCTCCATGGTCTCCACAAAGCAGTCGACCCACCTCCCACGGACTCCCGGGCCTGTGTCTTCTGTTATGTAGATCTTGCGGTTGTCGGGGTCGTCAGGATCCCCCACGAGGATCACCTCACCAAAGCCGTGATAATTGCGATCTATTGCGCAAGTAGTCGGCTCGTCCCACTCTTCTGAGTAGTGGCATATCTCACCCGATGCCGTTGTCCACCCTGCTGGGAAGTTGTTGCCGTTATAGCCACACTCTTCGGGACAGTATGCTGTTATGAAGTAGGTCCCGAGATATTCAAACTCGAGGACGATTGACGTCCGCCCGCTTGATATTTCCGACTTCGGTCTTCTTAACCAGATCAGAGTCGTCAGCTCTCTGTCATATATCCACTGTGGTGTCGAGGGGTATATCTTCAAAACTCTCTTCTTGTGTTTTGGACAGTCCCCATATAACAAGCCAGAGCCTACAATTATCAGAGCCGCCAGTCCGATGATGATCTTCTCGACTCGGTCAAATATGACGGCGGACTTCATGCAGCACCTTCCTCAAATATGTCCTGTCTTCCCGTGTGTGCGATGATGATGCGCTTCTCTCTGTCCGTGAAGCCTTTTCTTAACGCTTTGTTAACGTATGCCCTCGATCTGTTTATCACTTCGCCGATCTCTTCGGCTGACTTAAAAACCTGATAAACTCGGGGATAACGAACGGCGCCCGGTCTCAATGTCTTCATTACTTCACCGCCTTCTCTTTGGGTTTCAAATTTGAAACTTCAGGCGCAAAAAAATAGGCATTGATCTCGTCAAATGAGATCCCGAGCGCTTTGGCTGCCCTGACCAACTCCTCACCGCCCCACGATCTTCCCGCAAGGTATCGGCTCAGGGTTGACTGATTGATGCCAACCGCTTCAGCAAAGCGCTTTTGTGTGCCGTATCTCTCAATTATGAGCGCCTTCAATTTGTTCGTCTGATAATTCACGTTTGTCTTCCTCCTCTCTTCTGTTTTCGGTTTCATTTTTGCAACCTTGACTACAAATTACCATTACAGTTTCAATTTTGCAACACCTAATTATTGCATTTTTGCAACTGTCACAAGTTTGTAATATAATGGCTTTGGGAAGAGGTGACTTAATATGAATACTATCAAGGACAGGCTTCAGGAAGCCCTTAAAATGAGACAGTGGACCGCTGCAGATTTATCCAAGAAGAGCGGCATCAATAAAGGAAGCATTTCCAAATACCTCAAGGGTGCTATCGTTCCCAAGCAGAGGATCATCGGAGACTTGGCGAACGCTCTCGGAGTGTCCCCTGCTTGGCTCTTGGGCTTTGATGATAATAAACTCGATATAACTCACAATATAGACCTAAACGCACTAAACGAGTCAAACAAGGCGAGACTCATGGCATATTACGAGGGACTTCTTGCAAGTCAGGAGGGAGATCATGGCGACACCTAAATGGAGCAAGTCGAAAAGGTTGTGGATCGTGCAAGGCCAGAAGAACGGAGTCAAAAAGTCGTTTTACTCTTCGACTCCCGGACTAAAAGGCAAGCGTGAGGCACTCGATAAATACGACGATTGGCTTGAGTTTGGCGGAGTCCAGAAGATAACCGTCTCCCGATGCGTTGATTTGTACCTCCGAGACATCGAGGCAAGGCTCGGCCGAAGAGACACATACAGACAGGCGGAAATATATACCCGCCTGTATGTCCTTCCTGCGCTCGGCAAGTGCAAAATGAGTAATTTATCATTAAGAGACTGGCAGGCTCTCATAAACGAAGCCAGACCCCAAAAACGTGACGATAAGGCGCTATCGTTTAAGACCCTCACGCATCTGCGTGCCGTTATCACAGGACTGCATAAGTTTGCATATATCAATTATTACTGTGACGAGTGGCGAGGCTCTTTATATATCCCACAAGGACACAAGAAGGGAGTGCGTGAAATACTGCAACCGGAAGACATCAAAAGGCTCTTCGAAGAGTCTGATCTGTGGTATATGCCCGCCTTCCGTGTTATGCTCCTGGGCGGACTCCGTCCGGGCGAGTGTCTGGGACTTCAAGAGTCCGATGTCCGTGACGGTGTGTTATATGTCCGCAGAGCGATCAACGACGACGGAGAGGTCACCGAGGGCAAAAACAAGAACGCACGGCGCTCGATTCCGTTGCCCCCTATCGCTGCGCAGATAATCAAAGAGACGATTGAGCGCAACCATAGGGCAAACTTCGGGACTCCGTGGATCTTCCCGAACGGAGTGGGCGCACCCAGCAATCAGGACACCGTCCGCAAACAATGGAATAAACTAAAAGCCGAGCGTGGTCTTCCCGGCACGCTCTACTCTTTGCGCCACACCTTTGTCAGTATTGTCTCGAGCCAGACACACCTCGCAGAGGGTACGATCAGGGAGCTCGTTGGTCACTCGCAGAGCATGGACACCTTCGGGACTTATAAGCATGCAGTCAAGGGTGAGCTGCAGACTGCCGCCGATGTTATCAATCTCACATTTGAGCGCCTGAAGAGTGCGGAAAATTGAAAAGTCAAGTAAAAAGTCAAGTATAGAAAAATAGAAAAACCCCCAAAGCCTTGAGCCTTGGGGGTTTTTATTGGTGGGGCTGGTGGGACTTGAACCCACCGCCGTCAGTCCACCCGTGGACTGAAATACGTCAAAAGTATTGTAAAATAGGGCTTTTTTGTTTTCAAGCCCTCGATGTGTCCACCGTGGAAAACACAAAAGTCAAGTAAAAAGTCAAGTAAAAGAAAAAACCCCGAGGGGAAGCTGCAAAGCCCTCGGGGTCTTTCTTGGGGATAATATGAACAGAAGAGACGTTTATAATTCAGAGATCCACGCACATGATACAAAGCCGTTGTAACCGTCAAAGCATGTCATGGCCCACTGATCGGATCCGTCTACTTCCTGACCGTCAACGATCTGGCTCACCTTGATCTTTGTGCCGTTAGGTATGCCAATCAAGTAAGCACTGTTTGTGGTCGGTGCGGAGCGGAGTCTCAAGATGCCGCCGTTAGTCGTAACGATGTGGCTATACTTCGGAGCCTCTGGCTTCGGCTGAGGCTTAGGCTCTTCCTTCGGCTTCTCCGGCTCTTTGGGTGCCGATGTTGTCGGGTACTCGTCGCCGTCATATCGTGGGTGACCAAAGCCGTCAATCTGCGGATCGTCCAGCGAGTAACTGCGTCTCAAGACCTGATAGCCTGAAGCGTTGCCCTCGACTGTGTAGATATTTCTATCGTCCCAGTCGACCACGATGCCAGTGTGCGCAAAGTTTCTAAAGAAGACCTGATCGCCGACACAAGCGCCCTGTGAGGTCTCACTCCACGCATCGTGCTGCATATAGTAGTCTGCTGCGTAGCCACAACCTGCGGCGAGGTTGCTCCCACTATCAGGCTCAAAAGTAAAATAATGAGCGTCCCACTTGTCGGGGTCAATGGATCCCGCCGAGTTTCTTGTGCTCTGCCAGATGCACCAATTTACGAAGATGCTGCACCAGTCCGCAGCGCCTTCCTTGGCGCCCATGTTCCAATAGTTAATACTGTCGAGGTCACGGGTATACTTCGAGGAGCATTTTGCTCCCTGATAGCCGACCTCGTTGAGTGCCGTCCTGACGACGTCCGCCTTGTAAAGTGAGCCCATTACTTTGCGCCCCCTTCCTTCAACTTCTTGGCATACTGGACGGAGCTGACTCCGAGAAGTGCGCCCAAAAATGCCGTGATCGCTGCAAGAGTTGCGCCGATCGCTTCAGCGTAAGGCCAACCCCAAATACTTGCGAGAGCAAGCCAGAGCGTTGTTGTTGCCGGGAGCGCCACGAGTGCGATCCACTTCAGTACGTCATAAACTTTTGAGTTAAGCATGGTTTTCTCCTCTCTCAATTTCTTGTTTGTATCGTTTTTCAATGAGCTCAATGCTGAGCTCTGTGATCCCGTTGCTAAAAGTCGGGTGTGTTGCGGTATAGTGCTCGTATAAGGCCGCATCGAGCAAGGTCTGGCGATAGTAGTCGAGACTATGCTCGGAGCCGTTCCTCAGCTCATCAGCGAAGCGCAAAATATGGACTCGTGCCTGCACTGCCCTATACTCCTCAAACGCTTCCTGATTCCTGTCTATACGCTCACCCAGTCCGTCGATGCGGGTGCCGATGCTCTGCTTCATGTCGGCCCTCGTGACTAAAAACTGGATGATAAACTGCAGGAACCCAAACACGGCCCCGCTTGAAATAACTGCCACGATTATCGTGATGTTGTTGGCCTCCATAGGCATCGACCTCCTCCCATTCAATAAAAAAGGGAGCAATTTGCTCCCCTTTTGTCCTGTAAACCAAATATGAATTATACCGAATTAGTGTTATCTGTACTTTTCCAAAACAGTAAAAACCTTACCATCTTTTGTGGTTTCTTTTCTTATCTCTTTAATTTGCTCCATAACATCATTGATGTTTTCATCATCATAATTGTTATCTATACTTTCACCTTTTTTACAAGTGTC
>JAEIGA010017463.1_pt1 | contig 10935 bp, 14 predicted proteins | sample 9270691 | NCBI WGS metagenome assembly JAEIGA01 (sample SAMN17057246, study PRJNA624740) | gut metagenome | biome: biome; isolation source: fecal sample | host: Bos grunniens | place: China: Xizang | collected 2019 | reverse complement strand
TGTCTTTGCGGCGATCATGATCAACCGGGCAGCAGGAAGCTACTCAACATCCGCGCTTGCCGGCATATCCGTCGCGACCCGCGTCATGATGTTCCCGTTCGGGATCGTACTGGGATTCGGACAGGGATATCAGCCTGTGGTCGGATACAACTGGGGTGCGGGACGTTATGACCGTGTGAAGGAAAGCTATGAATTCGCTGTAAAGGTATCCGTGATCGGTTCACTGGTCATGGGAGGCCTGCTGTTTATTTTCGCAAAACAGGTCATCACCCTGTTCAATTCTTCAGCAGACGGTGATGTTATGAGGATCGGCATGCTGGCGATCCGTACAGAAGCGGCCTGCCTGATCGCGCATGCATTTACTTCCATTACAAATATGTTCTACGCAGGTATCGGACATCCTGTTGAAGCGTTCTTTACGGCAATTGCCAGACAGGGCTACTGCCTGTGGATCATGCTTGCGATCCTTCCGAAACTGTTCGGGATCGAAGGACTGGCTATGTGCCAGGGCAGCGCAGACCTTCTGACACTGCTGATCGGCATACCGCTGTTCTTCAGGGCAAAAGCGATCCTCAGGGAAAAAATGGAAGTGCAGACAGCCCGGTGACCTGTAAAGAATAATTCTCATATGGTCATAATCATTGACTTCCTGCCCGCAGGATAATAGGATTTAGACTCAGAAGAAGCAAAGGGAGAATGATATGAGCGGGGCAGTACATACGCATATTGATGAGAACGGGAATGTGATCACGCACTCACATGGTGAAGAACATCATGAACACGGTCATTATCATGATCCGGAAGAAAAGAAAAGACAGCTGAACCGTATTTCAAGAGCGATCGGTCATCTCAATCATGTCAAAGGAATGATCGAAGCTGATGAGGACTGTGCCGATGTGCTGATCCAGCTGGCTGCCGTCAATTCAGCTCTGAAAGGCCTTGGCAAGCAGATCATCAACGAACACATGACGCACTGCATTACGCACGCCATTGAAGACGGAGATATGAAAGCTGTCGAGGAATTCCAGAAGGCTGTGGAGAAATTTATCTGATCACCCTGCAGGGGTGATTTTTAAGTTTTCACTCTGTCATACCATGCAGGGTCAAAGCCATATGGAATCTGTTAGAATTGAGTCATGAAAAAGACACGTTGGATATATATTCTGATCGGGATCTGGCTTGGATTCACGGCTTACCAGATGTTATTCAGGAAACCTGCGGATACACCCGCAGCTGCAGCACCGTCTCCTGACATTCCCCGGGAAGTCTGGTATACAGATAAGGATATCGCAGCACTTGAACATACAGATCTGTTCTATGACAGTACGCTGGAACATATCTTTTACGGTGAGGTCAACAGTAAAGGAAACGGCTCCGGCTATCATTATGACCGTGTTGAAAACACACCCGGATCGATCGTTGAAGGTACACGTACGGAAGAAGACCAATACGGCGTTTATACAGCAAAGGTGACCGTGGACGGAGCGCCTAAGACCGGGAATAAAGGCTATTCCTCATTCTTCCCGGATGAAATGTCGCCGCAGGAAGTTATTGATGCGGTGAATCAGGCTTATGAAAACATGGAACGGCTGAGCGGGGACCTTTACGCGGGACTGTGCGATGCCGGGTTTGAGATCGATATCGTGATCGATGATGACGGGAAGATCATCACTGCTTATCCCGTCAAAGAGGAGTGATTATGCTGGAACATCATTACCGTGAGCTCAGACTGCGCGGAAAAAACAATACAAAAAGAAAACTGGTCCTGGAATTCATGGATGAGAAGTACGACCTGCTGGCGGAATTCATCATGAGTGACTTAAGTCAGTTCCGTGATGAGTTTGAACAGGAACTGGATGCCGTACTGAACGGTGAGCTGGATAAGTCGGATATCAGGGGGAACAGATGCCATCTGGCGATCTTCCCGTATTATGTCATTGTATATGATGACCTGGCTGAAGACGGTATCGGACAGTGGTGCCAGGCAGATATGGATGACTTCCTGGATATCATCGAGGAATGGGATCAGAAGTCGGAAGAAATGAGAGCACGCGAAGAACAGGCATCCTGAACGTCTTTATTGGGAACAGGAAGTCATGTTCCGCAGTCAAACAGACCGATTTGTGTTTATAATGTTATGAATCAATCTGACAAAGGCGGTAAACATGAAATTACTGATTATAAATCCCGGGTCCACATCAACGAAGATCAGCATTTATGAAGATGATAAAGTGCTGTATGAAGAAAGCGTCTTTCATGACGCGCCGGAGCTTCTCAGATATCCCCATGTCAATGATCAGGTTCCTTTCCGGAAACAGGTCATTCTCGGTTTCCTGGAACAGAATGGCCTGTCACTGGACGACATCGATGTTTTTGTCGGCAGGGGAGGCAGTGCCATGCCTGTGAAGTCGGGCGTTATTGAGATCAATGAACTGCTTTACAATGATACAAAAGAAGCCAAGGGCGGCAGTGAACATCCTGCCAAGCTGGGCGTCATGCTGGCGTATGAACTCAGTAAAGAGGGACATCAGAGAGCATTTACAATGGATCCGACCAATGTGGACGAACTCTGTGATGAAGCAAGACTGACTGGTATTAAAGGATTATACCGGAATGCGCAGGCACATGTACTAAACCAGAAGGCAGTCGCAAGGAAGCATTGTGAACAGCATGATATGGATTATGAATCCTGTGATCTCATTGTGTGCCATATCGACGGCGGCATCACTGTCCACGCGCATCATAACGGCAGGATGATCGACGGCAATGTCGGCAGCGGAGGAGACGGCGCGTTCACGCCGACCCGGATCGGCTCAGTTCCGGTATTGAAGCTCCTGGACTACATTGATGAACACGGAACACAGGAAGTCAGGACGATGTGTTCACGTTCAGGCGGTTTTGTATCATTCTTCGGGACCAGCAATTTCAAAACAGTATACGACATGGTGCTTGCCGGAGATAAAAAGGCAAAACTCGTATATGATTCCATGGTCTATCAGATCTGCAAGGAGATCGGTGCCATGTCTGCGGTACTGAAGGGACATGTTGACGGTATCCTGCTGACAGGCGGACTGGTCATCTATGATGATCTGTGCGGTCAGATCAGGGAACGCTGCGGGTGGATCTCCGATATCTATATCTATCCCGGAGAACTGGAACAGGAAGCACTCGCAAAAGAAACGCTGAAGGCACTGAGAGGACAGCGTACGATCCATACATATAACGGGATCCCTCCGTTCAGCGGATTTGATTTTATTGAAGAATGAGCAGGTATTGTACTGGATAATGAAGTATTTGGGCACTCTGGCAGGGTGCCCTTTCAACTGCGGCAGAACAAACACATACAAAATGAGATCCCGGTCTCTTTGCTCAGAAGTCCGGAATCTCATTTTCTTTTCGTGCGGATGACAGGACTTGAACCTGCACGCACAAGGCACCAGATCCTAAAACTGGTGAGTGCGTAAGATCAGTGCCTGAAATAATCTTTCGAATCATGAATGCCTGTAACGATTGATCTTTCGTCATGTCATTGGCTGACACCACGTAAGATCATTTTGGTTTCGGCGCGTAAGATTATATCACGTGAAAAGATGAACAACGGATATCGAATTTCAGATTTTTACCAACACACAAAAAATGTATTGCCAGAGGTAAATTCATTGAATTGTTCATTTGCCTAAAAACTGTAAACTCTCTATTAGAAAAACTAATTAAATGCATCAAAAAGTAAAATTGATGCCTGTGTATATTCTCTTTAATCTATAACTGTACACAGGAGGTGTCTGTTATGAAAAAGGTGTTGACAGTTTATTACTCAAGAAAAGGTGAGAATTATTTTGGCGGATCGATTCGAACGATAACAAAGGGAAATACGGAACGGACAGCCGAATATATTCAGAAGGCAGTCGGCGGAGATCTGTTTGAATTGGAGACAGTCAGAGAATATGCCAGTGATTATCATGTCTGCACGGAAGAAGCAATGGCTGAAAAGAAAAGCAATGCCAGACCGGCATTAAAAAAACTGCCGGACAGTATTGAAGGATATGACGTTATTTTCCTGGGCTATCCGAACTGGTGGGGAACAGCACCGATGGCAGTGTTCACGTTCCTGGATTCATTCGATTTTACGGGGAAAACAATCGTACCTTTCTGCACAAATGAAGGCAGCGGTATGGGAACATCTGAAAGAGATATCAGAAAAGAATGCCCGAATGCGGCAGTCTCATCCGGTCTGGCAATCAGAGGTTCAGAAGTGGAGACAAGTGAAGCGAAAGTCGCCGCATGGGCCAGACAGCATGTATAAAGGAAGGAGACAGATCACATATGGCAAATGATTTCACATTTCAGAATACGACAAAGGTTCATTTTGGAAAAGAAGCACTGACGAAACTCTCTTCAGAGATTATCAGATATGGCAATTCGGTGCTGCTTGTATATGGCGGCAATTATCTGAAAGAATGCGGTTTGTTTGACAAAATCGTTAATGAACTGAAAAAAGAAGATATAAGAATCTATGAATATGACCTTGTAAAGCCAAATCCCCGTCATACGGATATTAACATCGGCGGGAAAATGTGCCGTGACAATGGTATCCAGTGTGTGCTGGGAATCGGCGGCGGCAGTGCGATTGACAGCGCCAAGGCAATTGCTGCCCTGGCGGTATCTGATACAGACAACTGCTGGGATCTGGTTGAGGCGAAGAAGCCGATTACAAAGGCACTCCCGATTTTCACGATCCCGACGATGGCTTCCACCGGATCGGAAATGGACGCAAGCTGTGTGATTTCAAACCTCGAGACAGAAGAAAAGAAGGGTTACAGCGGACCTGCGATCCGGCCGACAGTAACATTTGATGATCCGACGAATACATTCACTGTACCGGCATATCAGACTGCCTGCGGTTCGATTGATATCATGAGCCATACTCTGGATACCAAGTATTTTTCAAAAGATGACAAGATGGACATGCTGTACAGAATGATGGATGAACATCTCAAAACAGTCGTTAAATGGGCACCGGTTGCGTATGCCGAACCTGACAATTATGAGGCACGGTCCAATCTTATGTGGGCAGCAGCGTGGGCTTTGAACAGTTTTATGACATGCGGTGTTCATCAGGCAACGAGTGTGCATGCTATGGAACATGAACTCAGCGCGGTATACGACATGGTACACGGCCATGGTATTGCGATTCTTATGCCTAGGTGGATGCGTTACATCCTGAATGTAGAAACCGCACCTCAGATCGCACGTCTGGCATATAACGTTTATGATCTGCCAAAAGAAACACCGGTGATGGAAGCTGCTGAAAAAGCAATTGAATACACAGAAAAACTCTATTTTGAAACACTCGGATTAAAGAGCAGGCTTTCTGACTTCAATATTGATGACAGCCGTTTTGAAGAAATGGCGAAGAATGCCTGCGGTCCGGCAGGTGTCATCAAAGGATATGTCGATCTGACCCCGGAGGATGTCGTAAACATCTACAGAATGTGCCTGTAAGAGAATCAGTGAAAAGAGGGAAAAATGGAACAGTTTGATTTCATCAATAAAAACTTCGGATTCGGCTGTATGCGGCTGCCGATGAAAGACGGAGAAGTGGATCTGGAAGAAACAGCGAGAATGGTTGATTACTTTCTCGAACAGGGATTCAACTATTTTGATACAGCCCACGGATATATTTCCGGCCGCAGTGAAAAGGCGTTAAAAGAATGCCTGACAAAACGTTATCCGCGTGACAGTTATATCCTGACTGACAAACTGACAACCAGTTTCTTCAAGAAGGAAGAAGATATCCGTCCCCTTTTTGAAGAACAGCTGGAAGCATGCGGTGTTGACTACTTTGATTTCTATTTGATGCATGCTCAGAATTCAGTAATATTTGAAAAGTTCAAACAGTGCCGTGCTTATGAGACCGCCTTTGAGCTGAAGAAAGAGGGGAAAATCAGACACGTCGGCATCTCCTTTCATGATAAAGCCGATGTGCTGGATCAGATTCTGAGTGAATATCCGGATATAGAAATCGTGCAGATCCAGTTCAATTATCTCGACTATGACAGTGCTTCTGTGGAAGCCGGGAAGGTATATGAAGTCTGTGAAAAGCATGATAAGCCTGTACTTGTGATGGAACCTGTGAAAGGCGGGAATCTGATCAGACTGCCGCAGGAGGCACAGAAGATCTTTGATGACCTGCATGGCGGTTCCAATGCCAGCTATGCAATCCGCTTTGCGGCAGGCTTCAGAAACATCAGAGTTGTTCTTTCCGGAATGAGCAGCCTGGAACAGATGAAGGATAATGTTTCCTTCATGAAAGATTTTGAACCGCTGAATGAAACAGAGATGAATGCGGTGCATCAGGTCTGTGAAGTATTCCGAAAAATGAATATGATCCCGTGTACTGCCTGCCGTTATTGCATTGAGGAAAGCAGCTGTCCCCGCAGGATCCTGATCCCGGATATGTTTTCCAATTACAATACCAAGAAAACGTTCGGTGACTGGAATGCGGATTATTATTACAAGAATGTTCTTACATTGAATAATGGCAGAGCATCAGAATGTATCCGCTGCGGCAAATGTGAACGGGTATGTCCGCAGCATCTGCCGATCCGCAGCCTCCTTGAACAGGTGGCGGCCGAATTTGAACACTGAAAGTATCAAGATAAGAAGGAGAGATAAAATGGAAAAAAGAAGACTTGGCAGCAGTGAACTGTATGTGAATCCGGTTGGTTTGGGATGTATGGGTTTCAGCCATGCGTCCGGTGACCCCATTCCGGCTGAAACAGCTGTCGAAACACTGCGGCAGGCATATGAAACCGGTTATGATTTCTTCGATACCGCGGAAGCGTATACCGGGGTATATCCTGATGGAACTGTTTCTTATAACGAAGAACTTGTTGGCAGAGCTTTGAAAGATGTCCGTGACAAAGTCGTGATCGCAACAAAAATGGGTGTGTCGCATAATGCAGACCGTTCACTGAGATTAGACAGCTCCCCGGCAACCATCCGCCGTTCTCTGGAAAAGTCGCTGGAAAGACTCGGCACGGATTATGTTGATCTGTATTATCAGCACCGTATCGATCCGAATGTAGAACCGGAAACTGTTGCCGAAACGATGGGAGAACTCATTAAGGAAGGAAAGATCCGCTATTGGGGTATATCGGAGACGACGGAAGAGTATCTCAGGCGTGCCCATGCTGTTACTCCTGTCACTGCGATAGAAAACCGTTATTCAATGATGGCCAGATGGCATGAAAACATTTTCCCGGTGTGTGAAGAACTGAATATCGCTTATGTTGCTTTTTCACCCATGGCAAACGGTTTTTTGACCGGAGCGTACAGTCCGAATACAAAATTTGAAGGCTCACAGGACTATCGTACCAACATGCCGCAATACACTGAAGAAGGATATGCCAAGGCAAAGGATCTGCTGGATCTTCTGGCTTCCATGTCGGCGGAAAAGAATTGTACACAGGCACAGCTGTCACTGGCCTGGATGATCAATAAGAAACCGTATATTGTGCCGATCCCCGGATCCCGGAAGATTGAGAGACTGAAAGCAAACTTTGAGGCAGGAAATATTAAACTCACACCGGAAGAGATAGAGGCGATCGACAGCCGCCTTGACACAATGCAGTTCGATGTTTTCGGCGGCCACAGTGCCGGCAGATAAAGCGTGCATACAAAGCATGCTTTTTTGGTCTTGCTGCAGATATAATAATCTTGAGGTGATTGTATGTTAATGCGGCAGTTACAGTATTTTCAGGCGGTCGTGGACTGTGGCTCTTTTACGGAAGCGGCAGATGCCTGTCATATTTCCCAGTCAGCGATCTCACAGCAGGTCAAGGCACTTGAGGAGGACCTGGGATTTCCTCTTCTGGTACGGAAAAACCGCTCATTTGAAATGACACCGGCGGGCAGGTATTTTTATGAGCATAGCAGGAAGATTACAGCAGAAATCAGAAAACTGTGTGATGAAACCCGAAATATAGCCATGGATGAGAAGGCTGTGATCCGTCTGGGCTATCTGAAGAATTATGGAGGACATGAGTTCCAGATCGCAATCGCCGAATTTGCCAACACATTTCCGAATGTCAATATTATGATTACTTCTGGCAGTCATGAAGAATTATATGAAAAACTCGTCAATGAAGAAGTTGATCTGGTTCTGAGTGATCAGAGAAGAGCATTTTCAGAGAACTACAACAACCTGGAGCTGACAAAGCAGAAAGGATTTATTGAAGTGCCTGCCGGCAGCTTTCTTGCCTCACTTGAAAAGGTTACGATCGATGAACTGGAGGGCAGAACATGTATTGTAATCACATCAGCCGGGCAGGAGGAAACGGATAAGGCATTTTATCGGGATATTCTCGGTTTCCGCGGCGAATTCATGACGGCTTATTCTCTGGAAGAAGCCCGGATGTTCATGCTGGCGGGGAAAGGCTTTCTGCCGATTGAGGGAAACTTTGATCAGATGCCTTCGCGTTTTATCGCACGGATTCCTTTATACCGGAAAGATACACGTGTTTACCGTCTTTATTGTGCATTCTGGAAAAAGGATAACAGCGGATATTATATCGAGGAATTCGCTGAGACACTGCAGCGGCAGTTTGAACTGTGATTTTCCATAAGAAAGACTGATTTAAACCATCTGTAAACAGAATTGTTTCGCGGATGGTTTTTTCATATTTTATAGGTGGAAATAAAGGAGAACACCAGATGGGACTGAGTAAGAAAGCTGCTGTTTATCATGAAAGAATGTTTCCCGGCTATGTTTCGTTGATCGGCTATCCGCGTACGCTGAATGCATTGCGTATCATCCGGGAAGAGGCGGAAAAAGCAAATGACTGACCGGGAAGAAATCATCGCCTGCTATGAAGCGATGTATGACGGGGAAATACGTAAGGATACAGAATATCTGTCCCACTATCTGGATGAATCTTATGTGCTTGTACATATGACAGGTACGCGGATGAACCGGCAGGAATACTTTGATGCTGTTTTGGATGGTACTTTAAACTATTATTGGTGCAGGCATGAAAAGGAAACAGTCTACATCAATGGAAACCGGGCAGAATTGATTGGCGATACCCGGGTGGAAGCAGCGGTGTACGGCGGTGGGAAACATGTATGGCCGCTCAGACTGAAATGCGATTTTGTAAAAAAGGAAGGAGTCTGGAAGATGACAAAATCGGTCGCTTCCACATATTGACATGAAGATAATCCTGAACGGAAAAGAATATGCCATAACCACAGAAGAGAGCACAACTCTGTCTGATATTGAAAATCTTCTGCCTCTGACGCTTCACATGCACCGAAATCACAATGTTGAGTTTGTTGGGAAACTGCCAATAAAGCCTCATGATGACGGCAGAAAGATCTCAGAAATCCGTGAAAACGGCATTTACTACTACGGAGACTGGAATGTCTTATGTCTGAACTACAGGGATGGGGATATTTCTCCCTATGACATCACATATCTTGGCACAGCCGATGATCCTTCACTCGCAGATGTTCTGAAAAGAGAAGAGGATCAGATTACCATAACTGTCAAAAAGTGAGTGAAAAGGAGAAACTGAGAAAATGAAAGATGTATTGATTCTTACCGGTGCCGGTCAGATCGGCATGGCTATTGCCAGAAGAGTAGGTTTTGGCAAAAAAATTGTTATCGGAGACAAAAATCCCTCTAATGCGGAAGCAATCGCAAAAATCATGAAAGAAGCCGGTTTTGATACATATGCCATGGAAATGGATCTTTCTTCAAAGGAATCCATCCTTAATCTGATTGCCAAGGCGCAGGAATTCGGCCCCGTCAAAATGCTTGTCAATGCGGCGGGCGTATCACCGAGCCAGGCTCCTATTGAGGCGGTTCTGAAAGTAGATCTTTATGGCACAGCCGTATTGCTTGAAGAAGTCGGAAAGGTCATTGCGGAAGGTGGTTCCGGTGTTACCATTTCTTCCCAGAGCGGATGGAGAATGCCAGCGCTTACGGCAGAACAGGACAGGCATCTGGCTGCGGCACCTGTGGATGAACTGCTGAAAGCAGATTTCCTGCAGCCGGAAAACATCCGCGACTCCCTGCATGCATATCAGCTTGCCAAGCGGGCCAATGAAAAGCGTGTCATGGCAGAGAGTGTGAAGTGGGGAGAAAGAGGCGCACGCATCAACGACATCGCTCCCGGCATTATCGTCACGCCGCTTGCCCTGGATGAATTCAATGGTCCAAGAGGAGACTTCTATAAAAACATGTTTGCCAAGTGTCCGGCAGGCAGACCCGGAACAGCCGATGAGGTTGCCAACGTGGCAGAGCTGCTCATGAATGAACGGGGTGCCTTTATCACCGGGTCAACCATTCTGATCGACGGCGGTGCAACTGCTTCCTATTTTTATGGACCTTTGCAGCCGGAACAGTAAAACAAAATGAGGTCCCGGACTTCTTTCACGGAAGTCTGAGACCTCATTTTTATGGTGCGGATAATACAGATCAACATAATCCATGCCGAGTCTTTCCAGCGACTTTTCCAGAGAACGGCGGATGGTTGCCGGGGAGCTGTCTAATCTCAGTGAACGGTCTGTATTATGAGACACACCCATTTTTGTTGCGATCACGACTTTGTCACGGACATCTTTTAAAGCTCTGACAACAAGTTTTTCATTATAAGAAACAGTTCCAGCAGTTCTTCTGCGGTCTTGTCTGTGTTGCTGAATACGATGGCGTCCGTGTTGATTTTTCCGATTCTCTTCTTCATTTTCCACCTCCTGAGTATCTTACTTAAGCACGTAAGATTATCCAGAAACCGGTCAAATGGAGCTTAGGATCTAACGCCAACAAAAATGAGATCCCAGTCTCCTTACTCAGAAGTCCAGGATCTCATATTTGCCCTTAAACAGTGAGGATAACAGGGCTCGAACCTGCACGGGTCACCCCATCGGATCCTA
>JAEIGA010017462.1_pt1 | contig 10935 bp, 9 predicted proteins | sample 9270691 | NCBI WGS metagenome assembly JAEIGA01 (sample SAMN17057246, study PRJNA624740) | gut metagenome | biome: biome; isolation source: fecal sample | host: Bos grunniens | place: China: Xizang | collected 2019 | reverse complement strand
GAGTTGAATCAAGGGCTGCTTGTTGAAAATGCAGTTGCGCAGATGTTGACGGCATCAGGGCATAAGTTGTATTTTTTCTCAAGAAGTAAGGGGGCTATGCCCGAGGGGGCTATGGAAATTGATTTTCTGTTGACTCGGACGGAGGTCGCAAGGCGCGGGAATGTTTATGCTGTTGAAGTAAAAAGCGGCAAAAACACTAAGCATGTGTCATTAGATAAGTTTAGAGAAAAATATAAGAATAATATTGGCGGATCATACCTTTTACAAACGAAAGATGTTATGGAAAAGGACGGAGTAATTTATTTGCCGATATATATGGCATCACTTTTGTAGGAGTGTGTGGAATTAAAAATAAGGGATTATTTTCATGTTTCGCATTTATATCGTAAGATGAGAATCTTGTGCGGAAAATTCTTGTCGCGTTGATGGGGAGAGCGCGAGCGGATTGGGGAGGGTGGTCTGCGGAGGGGTAAAAGATATATTCCGCACAGAATTCTCATTTCGGCACAATGCTAATGACCATAGTTTGCAAACTGTGTCCATAAAACTTACCACCGCATTTATATAAATGCGGTGGTTGATTAAATAGAGTTCTGGATCACAATTGAAGGGGCGTTGGGAGGGATTTGAGGCTTCAAAAATTCGCGGCAGAGTTAGACTTGTCGCGGCAGATTAAGCAAAATTCGCCTAATACGAATGTGAAGGTGATTTGATGAAACTTGCTTTTGGTGCGTCGTGTCCAAAAGTAAACGCAAGTAGTCCTTATATTTACTTTTGGACATCACGGACACTCTGTTGATAAGTGATAGGTCCGCTCGTGTGTGAGACAAAGAGCCCAACATGTGATATACTATCCAAAAATTTTAAGGAGATAATATGGAAGAACAAATTAAGTCAAAGCTTGAGGAGCTTCGTGTAGGATTGCAAGCCGATGGTGGGGATTTGGAACTCGTGAAGATTGAAGGCAAAACAGTATATTTGAAGCTTGTCGGTCATTGCGGTAGTTGTCCTTTTGCGATGATGACGCTCAAGCAGGGAATTGAAGTCGGACTTCGTGAAATTGATCCTGAAATCACAGTAGAGCGCGTTTGAAATGAAGACTGTTAATGTTTCATTAGTGGGCGTTGGCGGCCAAGGAATTATTTTAACCGCTGACCTTCTTGCTCGTGCCGCGTCCATCGCAGGGATGGACGTGAAGAAAAGTGAGATTCACGGCATGTCGCAGCGCGGCGGCTCGGTCAGTTCTCAAGTGCGCTTTGGGGAGAGTGTCGCTTCTCCAATTATTCAGCATGGGACAACTGATATCCTTGTCAGTTTTGATAAGTTAGAAGCGCTGCGCTGTGCCGGCCTTCTTGCAGAGAATGGCAAGGCTATTGTTAATAATCTCTATCTCGTTCCTGTTACTGTCTCATCAGGCCAACAAAATGATGTAGAAAATCTTGATCAGAAGGTTTGCGATTCAATTTCAAATCTTAAATTGATCGATGCCATGAAAATAGCATCCGACGAAGTTGGTAATTCACGAACTATGAATATGGTTATTGCCGGTGCGCTTTCTGCTTATTGTCCGTTTGATGAATCGTGCTGGATGCAAGCGATGGAAGAATTGCTTGCTGGTCCAAAGGCAAAGTTGCTTGATATAAACAAAAAGGCTTTTGCAATGGGGCGCGCAGCCATTACAGGCTGATTTTTAGCGTGCTACTTTGCGTAGTTTTTCAAATTCTTTAAGGCCCCGGTTGCGTAGTTTGCAGGCGGGGCATTTTTTGCACCCATCGCCTGGTATCCCGTTGTAACAAGTAAGCGTTTCGTTTTTTACGAGCTCAAAGATACCAAGCTTATCTGCAAGAGCCCACTCTTCTGCCTTGGTCATATGCATGAATGGTGTCACAATTTTGATGGGCCATTCAAGCGCAAGACGCATTGCCCGTTGCTGCGCTTTGATAAAATCTTCACGGCAGTCAGGGTATCCAGAGAAGTCTGTTTGTGAAACTCCAGTATATATTGATGTGGCGCCAAGAGATTTCGCCCAAACTCCAGCTGCGAGAAGAAAAAAGGCATTGCGTCCTTCTACTACAGAAGAAGGGCATGTTTGTCCGTGATTGTGTTTTATTGTTTCTGATGAGTCAAGAAGTGCGCTTTGTGTCAGTTTGCCATAAAAATCAAATGTGATTAACTTATGTTGTGAGATGCCAAATTTTACAGCAAGGGCTTTTGCGTATTGAGTTTCTTTCGCGTGGCGTTGTGAGTATTCAAACGTAATAGCGGCAACAGCAGAGGCTCCATATTTCTTGACGGCAAGAGCAAGGCATATAGCAGAATCTTGTCCTCCGCTGAGAACAACTACCGCCTGTATTTTGGGATTGTTATTTTTCATAGATGAAACTGTACGGTTTTCGGCATAACACAATGACAAGATTATAGCATATGCTATCGCACACTATGCGTGATGAAATTGCATGTTGTCCAGGAACTTATCATATTGTTATAATTATGAAAATTACACAAAAGGAGTAGTGTAGAATGAATCGAGTAGTAATTTCTTTTTTGGCGTTGATTATTACGTTCAGCGCGATGGCGAATAATTCATATTGGCGCAATGTGCGTGATATGCGTAGAGGTGTAAAAATAAAAGAACTATCATTAACAGAGCCGCGTATGATGAAGGCGTGGATGGTGAGAGTCGATCTTAAAACGTCGGGCATTGGTTTTGTGACAACGGAGCGTGCGGATGAGTGGGGGGAAGATATGCCAGATTACACAAATAAGGTAATGAAAATTCATACTGAGCGCGAGCGCACAATTGATTTTATGTCACGCAAACGTTCTGAAGGAAAAAAAGTTGAGATTGCAGTAAATACTTCACCATGGGCGCCGTGGTGTTCTCCGTGGACGCATAAGTGGGGTAATTTAAATAGGTGGGCCGTTTCTCATGGAGTAGAATTGTGTGCAGGAAAACCATCTGCAAAAGGTGCATTTTTTGTTGTGAAAAAAAATGGTAGGGCGGCAATCGTGGATTGCGTAGATCCAGCTTTGCGCAATAAGGTTGCGCATGTCCATCCTGGGTTTACGATTATAGCAACAAATGGCGTGGCAATAGCCGAAAAGGAAGTCTCTCTTCATCCGCGTACGGCATTAGGACTATCTCGCGATGCGCGTTATTTGTATTTGCTTGTTGTTGATGGCAGGCAACCCAAGCGCAGTTTGGGCGCGAGTTTGTCGGATTTGAGTAAGATGCTTCTTGAAGCGGGCGCATCCGATGCGATGAATATGGACGGCGGCGGATCAACTTCGTTAGTAGTGTATGATTCGGCAAAGAAAGCTCCTCGTATGCTTAACAGTCATCGTAAAGGAGCAATACGCAAAGTGGCAATGAATTTAGGAATAGTTTTTAAATAAGGTGGAGCGTCATTATGAAAATGCATAAATCGTTTGCCCCATTGTATATTACGAATTTTTTTGGAACGCTTAATGATAATTTTCTAAAGACATTGGCGAGTTTTACTGTAATCAGTTGGCTTCCTAACGAGCGTATGAAGTCTATTGCTATGGGGATAACAGCTGGAGCTTTAGTGTTACCTTATATTGTGTGCTCGCCTCTTGCCGATAGGCTCACGGTTATTTGGCGCAAGACAAGGATTGTCCAAGTTGCAAAATGGGTTGAGTTGCCGATTATGCTTGTAGCGGTTCTTGGGTTTCTGTTTAAATCTCCATGGCTCGTCATAGGTGCGGTTTTGTTGATGGGATTACAGAGTGCTCTTTATTCGCCGGCAAAATACGCACTTATCCGTGACATTGGCGGAGAGGAGCGTATATCTACCGGGATGGGCGGAATGGAGGGGGTTTCTTTCCTTGGTGTGTTAATTGGAACGGTCGCCGGAGCCGTCGTCTCAGAAGCATCGAGCTCGTCTTTGCGCTACGGATGTTTAGTCGCATTTGCATCGCTTGGGCTTGCCGCGAGTTATACGATTTGTGCGCATGAAGAGTTAAGTCGCAGTCTTCACGCAATAAATCCTTTTCGTTATCTTTCTCGCGCATATCGAATGGCAAAGCGTTATGATGGACTGAACGCTATTGTCTTTACGCTCTCGACATTTTGGTGGGGGGCGGCTATGCTTCAGATGGGTTTGCTAGTGTACGGTGAATCAATAGGTCTTAATGCAACAAAAACTGGATCTCTATTGTGCGTAGCGGCGGTTGGCATCGTTTTGGGGCAGATTATCGCTGGAATTATCGACAGAAGGTATTTTCTTTTAGGAGTTACCCCTTTGACGGGGCTCGTCGCGTCATTGCTTTTGGGTGTGCTGTATTTTATGCAGCTTTCTCCCGTTATGTTCGCCATAATACTTGGGGTGCTGGCTTTTGATCTTGGACTTTTTAAATTGCCGTTTGATGCTGAGATTCAGAAGGTCGTAAAGGGCTCAAAACTTAATACGATGCTTTCGTATTTTAATCAAGTGTCTTTCCTTTTTATGCTTGCAGCAAGCGGTTGCTATGCGCTTGTCAGTTGGCTGTTTGGGCCTAGGGCGTTTCTTCTTTTGCTTGCAGTTGCTTTTTTGATCGTGCCGTTTGTTTTCGTATTCTACTATCGTTCCGTACTCTTGTATGTCGGTCGTTGGATTTTTTTGCGACGATACAATTTAATTGTCGATGGATTGGAAAATGTAGTTGATGGTTCTCCAATCCTCGTGCTCCCGAATCATCCGGCTATGGTTGATCCGATGCTGGTAGGGGTGGCGTTTTGGAAGAGACCGCTTAAGCCCTTATCCGATGAATCATTTTTTCACACGGGACTTATCGCTCCGCGTGTGCTTAAAACCTTAGGTGCGGTAGCCGTTCCTGATCTGCGCAAACGTCATTCACGTGCAGGAGCAACAATCGCGCGCGGACTTGCCGATATTGTAAAGAACACTCTTTTTGAAGGCGGCAACGTTATCTTTTACCCATCGGGACATATTCAGACTGAGCCTGAGTACGAAGATATAGGCACGAGGCAATTAGCGTACAATATATGCCGCGATTTACCTCTGCATGTTCGCGTGGTAGGTGTTCGTACCCGTGGGCTTTGGGGTAGTATATGGAGCCGCGCGAATCGTGTGGATTCTCCTCGTTTTGTTCCAACATTTTGTAAGAGTGTGTTAATGTGGTTTGTTTATTCGCCTTTTGCGCCTCGTCGAAAAGTTACAATGCATATAGAGGATTTGACGGACCGTGTAAAGGAATGGTCTAAGCTCACTCGCCTTGAATTTAATGCAAAGCTTAACGAGTGGTATAATACCAAATGAATAGTGTTAAATTAAGAAAGTTGTTTATGGTCATTGCTTGTTCAAGCGCTATAGCTTCCTCGGCATGCTTAGGTCAGACTGTGTATGTGCCAGGGTGGATGCGCACGTCCGAGCCAGAGGATTTGGCGTGGAAGAGTTTTACAAATGTATTCTCTTCTTCGCAATGCTCCTTCCGGAAATGGCGTGGAAATGAATTATGGACAATAGCTTGTTCAAATGCGGACCAAGAGGCTAAGGATTTTGCGGCAGAGATTATATCCATGGACGAGAGTGTTCGTACTAATCTGACGCTTGTCGGTCATTCACTCGGTGGGCGCATTGTAGCAAGGACGCTTGCGCATCTTTCGCGGCGAGGCTTAAAGATTAAGCGTGGTATTTTGCTTGCCCCGGCAATACCTGCAAATGCGGACGATTTAAAGGTGGTGGGATTAGGATCGAAGGAGCCTGTTATTGTAGTCGCTAATCCTGATGACGTTACGCTCAAATATGTTTATTCAATTGCTGGTGGTGAGGATGCTCCTGCTTATGGGGCATCAGCTGCATTAAGTACCCCTGGCAATGTCAGAGAGTGTCCCGTCGCCAAGGATATTGCGGCAAGCACATCAATTGACGCGTTCTGGGGTAAGTTTGATGCTGTAAAAGAAATAGCCAATCATCATGCCTGTTTTTATTTCGAGGAGCTTTCCAGGGTTCTTGACGGAGCGGAGTCTAAAGGTGTGCGCGTATTAGGTCCTCAAGATAAAATCAATTTCGAGTGGAAGGTTATAGACGCGCAGGTGTGGTGGGTAGTGTTGGATTCTGAGCAGAATTGGAAACTTCAGAAAAACATAGTGACAGGGCATTGCCGAATTATAGACCCTTCAAAAACCAGGGTGGCATGGGGAGCAGAGGCTTTAATGCGTCAATCGTTTGCAAAGGTTCGCAAGCAATTGCGCATAAACAACAATTAAACTATTGACGCGACCGCTTTGGCCGCGGTGGCGAATGCCATAGTGAGATTGTAACCTCCGGTAGGTCCGTCAATATCCATAACTTCGCCGGCAAAATATAATCCGCGAACGAACTTAGATTCCATCGTTTCAGGATTTATAGTGTCAGTATCTATTCCGCCTATCGTGACAATCGCCTCCTTTACGGGGCGGGGCTGAAGATTGGTGAATGTTAAGCGTTCTCTGTCAAATTGTATTTCAAGAGAATACTTTTTAAGTCCTGAGTGCTCAATAACGCGCTGGCTGTTATAAATTGCCGCACCGCTTAAGCCAAAAGTTTCAAAGTCGATTTCACCCTTGTAGTCGTATATAAGATGGCCTTCCTCGGAGTATAATCTTGCGCGCCCATTTTCGTAGCGACGGGGCGCGCGTTTAACGATGGAAGGATCGTTTGTCGTCAATCCGATAAGACCTGGCCTATAAGGTACGAGCTTATGCCCGAGTAAAGATGCGAATTTCTGACCGTCACCGACAGAGCCGAGTTTGGGGTAACTTACACCGCCTGTGGCGATAAGAACATTTTCTGCCCAAAGAGTAAAATTGTGCGTAGCCACGATAAAGCCATTTTTTTGCGGCTGTATGCCCGTGACGGGACAATTCGTGAGGATGGGGATTTCACAATTTCGGAAAAGATCGCCGAAGGCGTGCACGATTGTTGTCGCCTTGCCATCGGCAGGAAACATTCTCGCGTCAGAGTGCCGCCTTACTGGGACGTTTAATGATTTGAAAAAGGAAATGATCTTTCTCGGCGGCGTTTCTCTAATGGCGCTTGAGATAAAACGAGATTGCCTTTTCAATTCCCCGTTGGTATCAGAATGCTCAAGATCCTTGAGAAATTGCTCTGCAGAGATGTCCTTGGCAAAATTGCACCGCCCGTTTGCCGTCATTAATACCTTTGAGCCGAGGCGGGCCTTGCGCTCAATAAGAACGCAGGATATTTTTCTGTCTGCAGCAGCGGCGGCCGCAAACATTCCTGCTGCGCCGCCGCCGATTATTGCGAGTTTTACTGGTGTGTGTTTAAGTCCCATTTCACACTATTATAGCATCAATTCTCGCTGTGATGTTTCCAAGGTGACGTATTATGTCACGGAAGGACGAGAAGACGCCAATCAAAGGTATGTTTGTCACTCCTACTGCGCGAGTTTTAAGCTCCTCAAGCAGGGAGTGTTCAATTTCCTTGGCAGAAATAACTGCGCTCTTGTCACCCAAGAGGCTTTTTCTCACTGTCGAAGAGAGCTCGCGTATGCCGGTAAGTAATGTATATACGCAAGTGCGCTCGTCAGGCGTGAGGTTTTCTCCGATTTTAGACGTGCGTGCGTGGAGAATGAGCGCAAGGTCGGATATGCGTTCGGCATCGTTGACGCAATGTACAATCTCCGGGATTGAAGTTGCTACGCGCTTGCCAATTTTGTGTTGTGATATCGCAACAAGATAGTCGCGTATTTCATTCTGGCGTTCGTCGATTTTGTCTTCTTCTTCTTGAATTACGTCGCGTGGAATTGCCGCTTCTCCAAGTCCTGAGCGGACTGCTACTTGAGAGAGCGTTGTGGCGCGGCGTAACATATCGGCAAGTGCGCGTACAGACGCGTCGCATGCAAGCTCAGGGGTAGAAAGAAGCCTTGGCTCAAGGATAGAGTCGGGGCGATCTGATTTATCTTTGATAATGAAGGTGCAAAGTTTTGCCAGCAGCGGTATGAAGGATGCGAGAATGATTACATTCGTTACGTTGAACGCTGTGTGCGCCATTGCAACAAAACGGCCTGGGTTTGCGCCAGCAAAGGCATTGCCTTCAGTGATGGCATTAATAAGGTGGAAAAATACAGGAGCGGAAAAGCCGTCTTTATCGGTATAGACGAAGAAGAAACTGACAACAATTATCGAGGTTCCGATCAAGTTGAAAAGAGCGTGTGCCAATGCCGTGCGGCGCGCATTGGCATTGGCTCCTATCGAGGCAAATGCGGCTGTAATTGTTGTGCCAATGTTGTCGCCTAAGACAATCGGTACTGCTGTCCACATTGAAATTGTCTCGGCGTTGGCAAGTGCTATGGCAATGCCAATTGTGGCAGAGGAGCTCTGGATAAGCATTGTTGTGAGAGTTCCGACGGCAATCGCGCCAAGAACGGCGAGAGTTGGCATGTATCCGCCTTTACTCGGAGTGCAGTTGAAGGTTTCAAAGAAACCTCTGAAAGATTCGTTAGAGGAAAGAACTTTGAGCTGGTCAGACATAAGAGTCATACCGAAGAATAAGAGCCCGAAGCCAAGGACTGTACGCCAAATTCCGCGGGGGAACGCTCTTTTGGCTATAAGCAGACCGATTACACCAAGTGTTACACAAGGTAAAGCTATGTCGTTAAGTTTGAATGAAACGATTTGGCCTGTGATGGTTGTGCCTACATTTGCGCCAAATATAACGCCAATTGCCTGCTGAAGCGAGAGTAATCCGGCGTTAACAAAGCCTACAGTCATAACTGTTGTCGCTGAAGAACTTTGAATGAGGGCCGTTACGCCTATGCCGGCCAATATCGCAAAAAATCTATTGCGCGTCATGTAGCTAAGCGCGGTCTTTAGTTTCTCTCCAGCGATTTCCTTAAGGCCGTCGCTCATGAGATTCATGCCATATATGAAGATTGCCAATCCACCAAGGACTGTAATGACTGTGTTTATAGTATTCATACTTTTCTATTATGGCTATTTTTTAGTTTTTTGATATATTGACAAACTCTCGTTAGAGCAGAATTAGGCGATTGTGAGGAATGTGTAAGGATTTTTTTGGTATAATTTTCGTATGAATAAGAATATTGTTTGCATAGGAGCTGGTTATATTGGCGGTCCGACTATGGCCGTAATAGCCAAAATGAATCCCGATCGTAAGGTTTATGTCGTCGATATAAACGCTGATCGAATTAATGCATGGAATTCCGAAGACTTCAATTTGCCAATTTACGAACCTGGCCTGGTGGATGTTGTTAAAGAGGTTCGCGGCAAAAATTTGTTTTTTTCAACAGATATTGAGTCCGCCGTTAAAGAATGCGACATTATTTTTGTTGGAGTTAACACTCCCACTAAAATGTTTGGCCGTGGTGCAGGACGGGCGAGCGATTTGCAATATTGGGAGGCGACGGCCCGCGAGATTAAAAAGTTTGCCACGACCGATAAAATAGTTATAGAAAAGTCTACGCTTCCCGTGCGTACGGCAGCTGCTATGGCTGCAATATTAAACGACAGCACAACATGCCAATTTACGGTATTAAGCAATCCAGAGTTTTTGGCTGAAGGAACAGCGATTAACGACTTGATTGACCCTGACCGTGTTCTTATAGGCGGTCCGCAGGATGCGGCAGGAAAGATTGCTATTGAGGAGGCTGTTGCAATTTATGCCGCTTGGGTTCCCCGTGAGAAAATTTTAACGACAAATGTATGGTCTGCAGAGTTAACTAAGTTGGCGGCGAATGCGTTTCTTGCACAGCGTGTTTCATCGATAAATGCAATTGCAGGGCTTTGTGAGGCTACGGGGGCCGATGTTGATGAGGTTGCTAAGGTAATAGGCGCTGATTCGCGCATTGGACCGAAATTCCTCAAGGCGGGCCCGGGCTTTGGCGGTAGTTGTTTTAAAAAGGATGTTCTTAATCTTGTTTATTTGTGCGAATCCTTTGGTTTACAAGCGGCTGCAGATTATTGGGATCAGGTTATAAAAATGAATGATTTCCAGCAGGAGCGCATAGTTTCTCGGCTCTTTACGGAGATGTTCAATACATTAGCCAATAAGAAAATTACGCTTTTTGGTTTTGCTTTTAAGGCTGATACTGGTGATACGCGAGAGACGCCTTCTGGCAAGGTGGCGCGCTTGCTTGTTGACGAACATGTTCGTTTGTCCATTACAGACCCAAAGGCGTTGGCTAACGCGCGCAACGATCTTTCCGATCTAAGTGGAATTGATTATGTTGAAGATGAATACAAGGCGGCAGAGGATGCTGATGCTATTGTCGTTATGACAGATTGGCGTCATTATCCAACGCTTGATTGGAAGCGTATTTTTGAGGTTATGCGCAAGCCCGCTTTGGTGTTTGATGCACGCAATTGCCTTGATGCGGCTATGTTGAAAGACATTGGATTTAAAGTGCTTAATATTGGTAAATAAAATGACATTGACAGAAATTGTAAAGGCGGCCTTTGAGTCCGCATTCCCAGGTGAAGATTTCTCGACGTTGAGGGTCGTACCAGCCACAGATCCCAAGTTTGGCGATTATCAGTGTAATGATGCATTGAAAATAGCGAAGAAGGTTGGCCTTAATCCGCGCCAAGCAGCGGCTAAAGTTGTTGAAAGCCTTGACATGTCGTGCTTTGATAAGGTAGAAGTAGCCGGCCCAGGGTTTTTAAATCTCACTGTTAGCGGGACATGGATTGCTTCGCGCCTTGCTGAATTAAGCGATGCAAGTAAGGTTGGCATCCCGCAGCGCGGCGCAGGAAAGAAGATTGTAATTGATTATTCCTCGCCAAATGCGGCTAAGCAGATGCATATTGGACATATCCGTTCCACGGTTATTGGTAATGCTATTGATAGAATTTTCCGAGCATTGGGCTATGATGTAATCGCCGATAACCACTTGGGAGATTGGGGGACGCAGTTTGGGATTTTGATAAAAGGTTATCGCGAGTGTCTTTCT
>JAEIGA010017461.1_pt1 | contig 10935 bp, 6 predicted proteins | sample 9270691 | NCBI WGS metagenome assembly JAEIGA01 (sample SAMN17057246, study PRJNA624740) | gut metagenome | biome: biome; isolation source: fecal sample | host: Bos grunniens | place: China: Xizang | collected 2019 | reverse complement strand
TATGCTTATTGATACTATTTATACACAGCTTGCGTTATTTTTGCCACAGCTGAAAATACTACGTAATTCTATTGAGATAATTCGAGACAAAGAGCGTGGAAAAGTATATTGTCGATTTTCTGGTATTAATCAAATCGATTATACTCATAATACATTCAATCTTCTCTTGTTTGAAGACTCAGATTTTTAAAGGAGATACTAAATGATTACACAAACTGAAATATCTTCATTGAATTTATCCCCAACTAAAAAAGATTTTGTTCAGATTTGGAATGAACTAATTGAAATAGCTTCAAAAATAACTGAACGTTGGGATCCAACGAGCACTAACGAGAGCGACCCTGGTATCGTGTTACTAAAAGTGCTTACAGGTATTGCTGATAAATTAAACTATAATATTGATAAAAATATACTTGAGGCTTATATGCCTACTGCTGCACAGATGGAGTCAATGCGAAAGCTGTGTGAGCTAGTTGGATATGATATTAAATATTATCAGTCAGCTAAAACTACAGTTAGAATTAGCTATACTGGAAATACCTCAGATCTTTCTGATGATAATGAAGAAAAGCTTCCTGCTACTGGCTTAGTACTAGATAAGTTTACCACAATTACAAATGCAGATAAAGATATTACTTTTGTAACTACTAATACTCTACCTGTATTACTTACTAATACGACTCCTTGGGTAGAAGTTCCTTGTATTGAGGGCCAGATAAGTCAGTGTGAAAGCATAAATGAGAATAATTTAATAACATTTTCTCAGTTAGATGCAAATAACAGATACTACCTGCCTGAGATCCAGATTGCAGAAAATGGTATTTTTGTTTTTAGCGCGAATATTGATCTAACGGACGGTGACCGCTGGATACAAGTTACTAATTTAAACACTCAGCCAACAGGTAAACATATTTATAAATTCGGTTATGACTCTTTAGAAGGTCGTCCTTATCTTGCTTTCCCGTCTGATGTAAGTAGTTTAATTGGTGATGGTCTATTTATATACTTTGTTAGAACTAGTGGATTAAATGGAAACATTTCACACCATACGCTTGAGGTACTCGAGTTACCCTCAGGTGAAGCCTGGAAAAAGTACTCGGCTGAACAGTTTGAAGTTGTAAATGTAGACTCAACTTCTAATGGTGCTAACATTGAGAGTATTTCGTCTGCATATAACAACTTTAAAAAGACTGTCGGCACATTTGATACCTTAGTAACATGTCGTGACTATATGAATAAGATTTATTCATTGATGGACGCGAGTGATATGCCGTATGTTTCTAATATACTAGTTACTGACATTAGAAACGATATTAACAATGCAATTACATTATGTAGCTGTAATGAGTATGGTATTCTATATAAAGAAACTTCATTAACTAGTACTATACTTAATGCTTCAAATACAACTGTTAGAAAAGTGACAGACGATGATGGAATTATTGTAAATAAGCTATTTTTAGAACAGTCGAAAGAAAAAGAAGTTCCGTTACTTGATCATTTTGATCTAATTTTGTACCCATTTAAAACTTTTACCCAAGTTGCAGCTGGTGTAACGAACTTAGTTAATCCATACAATGATTCATTTACTTATACAGAGCAAATGAATAGTGAAATTAGCGCTTCTATTGAGGAGCTTAAGACTTGTGCTCACAGATTAACCACTCCAGCAGAAGGTGATGTAGTTGCAATAAATAACTATCTTCGCTTAAATGCTTTTATTGCAACCTCCATGAGAGTGTCAGCAGTAGAAGCAGATGATATTCTTGATAATGTTAAACTTGCCTTAGTTAATGCTTTTAATTTACGTAACTTGGACTTTGGTGAGGAAATTCCTTTTGACAGCATTTTATCTGTAATAGAAAATGCTGACCCCAGAATTAAAGTTGTTTCACTTCAAGAGCCTACTGTTTTAACTACTTATTCTGTAAAAGAGCGTGAAGGCGACACTATTACTTCTAAAGAGTATGGAATTGTTGCGACCGAAGGCGCAGCCGCTGGCATGAAGGTTAGTGGTGTAAATTATGGCACAGGTACAGAGAAAGATCCAGTATCTAATCGTCAAAAGGCAAAAGATATCTATAATAAGTTAGTGCTTAGAAATATTTTAGCAGGTAGAGCTTCTTTATTTGAGTATGATGAAACCTTCGTAGCGAATAATTCTGAGCAGCCTTACACCGTTACAAAAGATATTACTGAGGCATTGGTTGACCTAACAGTACTGTTGCAAGACCCTATAATAAATCCTTATATTGAGTTGACCGACGCCGACGGTCAAAAAGCTAAACTGGAAGAAGAGCTACTGGATAGTCTGGCCCCAATCGCAACAGAAATCAATGCTGCTAAAGCATTTATAACTTCGGTAGGTGAACACATGCTCTATGGTAAAAGTGAGCAGCCTGACCAGCCTAGTCAGCTACTTAAAGGTTTTTATGATGGAGTAATCACCCTGAATATTTTTGATGACCCGAAAACCGGGGAACGTGTTTGTAATGTTTATGAAACATATGAGCATAGTTTTGTAAAAAACATTCCTACAACTTTTGCCAGAGGCAGAGCAGCTACTCCATCAACTGGTGAGCTCATTGACAGTATAGCACGAGTAGAAGCTACTTGTGAAATTACCAGCCCAACTAATACATTTAAAAATATTACTTTAGGCAAAAATGAAGTTATTAAATTTAGAGCTCCTAATTTAGTAACTACTAAGACTTTCCCAGCATACGTTTATTACCGTTTTGAAAGAGACGGCGAAGCAACTACTCTTTCTGGAAGTTCTTCCAGAGGCTCTGACGGTAGTTATGCTGATATTATGTCGTTGTCTTCATTTATTCATGATGTTGGAGAAGAGACATTTTTCATCAAAGGAAGTGAGCGCCGCCTCGGTCTTTGGGAAGAAGCCTCAAGAGCTAACATTTTAGAGTCATTTAAAGCCAAGATCACTATTAAAAAGCAGAATAACGAGCTTATTATCGTGACAGACCCTGCTAGTATTGACCAGTCTAGTAAAGTTAAAGATGTATTTAGTACTGCTATCGCTTGTGGTGCACCTCCTCGTGATAATCTAACGACTACTAGAATCCGTGACTTTGAAGTGCTCACTGGCCAGTCTAATTTGGACGTATATTTAACATATGTACGTGACGAGCTTTATAAGTTTTTGAATGAAGGAGAGACTGCTGAGCAGGAAATCGAATTTAAGTACTGCTCGCTAAAGGCCGGTACTATGGAGCTGTGGGGCAGCTACATTAGCGGCCTCTATGAAGACCACTATGGTAAAAGTTTACCGGATGGCACTACCTTATGGAAACTTGCTTCGACGGGTAGCCACCCCCGTGGTAAGCTTGTTACAGCCTCTGGTCAAAAGCTATATGCTCAGGACGGAGACACTTTACTTTACGGTAATGTAGGTGAGAGTACTTATATCTGTAAGGATCTAGGAAGTGATCCCGTCTTCAAGTCTATTTCAGCACAGAGCGATGTTATGCTTAGAAGCAATGAAACGTTATTTATTCATTATACTCCTTCAAGTACTAATGAGGATGGTGAGACTGTAGAAGCTGAGCCTGTTTCGATAGTACTTAAGGGCGGCGACATAAATAATCCTGTAATTATTAAGCCTTCTGGCTTTGAACTAATTCCTTCCGAGGAAGTTGTAAGTCAGCAGGGTATTTCCTGGAAAAAGCAGGGAGTAGAGTTTGCTGGTTATTCTGAGAAGAAAAATTTACTAGCTTTAGCTCCTAACGAACAAATTGAGCTAAGAAGTATTTCAAAAGTCGTGCTCAGTTCTCCTGCTAAGCTTTATAAGAATTTTGATAATGCAGAGTTAGAGCGCGGAAGTAACAATAATAAAATAACTTACGAGCTAAAAGATGGTGAATATCTTTTCTATACTGACCAAAATACTCAGGAAGCTGCTTATTATGGAAGTGGCTCTGTGATTACTTTGGATCCAGAAACATATATTCCAAAAGCTAAGAAGCCAATAGAAGTCTCTCAGATTTTGTCAGAGGGCTTGCGTATAGTACCTTGGAGTCATGAAATACCATTATCGGCAAATAGAAAAATTACGATAACGGAGTACCAGTATACGACATTAGTAGAAGGAGATACATTAAATACTTTAACAGTCGACAGTGCTAGTGGGACTAACGGTAAATATACGATAGGCAGTACGAGAGACTCTTCTTGGGTACAGTGCATAAGTACCGAGGATACGCCAATTACTTATACTCCTGCGAATAGTAATCAGGCAATAAAACTTCCTAGAATTGACTTGTCAGCTAATGAGACTTCTGAAGCTAGTACTGGTTGGGAAGCTCGTAGTTTCCTTGAGCTCTCCACATCCCCCGGTTATTCGCAAACACTGCGAGCTGTATCGATCCCGCAAGGCGCATCTACTAATGCAGTAGCTATAAAAAATAAACTCTCTGTTTATTTAGACGAAGAAACTGGTATTAGTAAGCCGATCGTACTTGAGCCGCAAAAGACAGCTTCTTTTGATTCCAGCAACCCTAATGCTTTTGAGCCAGTTTCATTTAAGTTAAATACCATTGCAAAAACTGCTTCAGGCAATTTTGTTAAACCTGAAGATGACTCTGAGGAAGAGTCAGATGATACTATACTAAAAACACTGCAAATGAAGGTCTTTAGTGAAAAAGATCCTTTATTACTGGAACTTGACAATTTAGATACTGGACTTACTCCGATTTCGACTAAGCAGCTACAATCTGGAGCGGTCAAGTATACAAGCTCAGTTGCTCCCTCCAATATTAATAATTATTGGACAGCACTCGACTTGTCAGAAAAACTAGCTGCTGGTGAGGAGACAGACAGTGCTAAACGACCTTCTGCGTTAAGCCTTAATTTTATGATTCCAGATGCTGATCTGTTTGGAATCTTTAGTATCTATCTAGAAACATCTATAGATAAATTAGATGGAGCAAGCACTCAGAACATGCTGAAAGAGAACGCACGAGTATTTATTGAGATACCAGAAGAGCTTGGTAGTTATGAAAATGTACTAACTATATATAACTATCAGCATACATCAGATAAGGGCACTTATTACTGGTGGTCTGAAGGTATTGATCCTAATAAACCCAATAGACTTTACTTAAGAGCTGGTTTAAACTGTATTAAGGTTAGTAAATCTTGCAATATTTTAGTTAAGGCAGAAAAGCTGGCTGAAGGAGCTATTCTTTATGACAACTTACGTCTAGTTAAAGGTGTAGCTAAACAAGGAATAAACCTAAACTTACTTGACTTTAAAGCCGCGGATGATGCTACCGATCAACAGAAAGCGGAAGAAATACTTGGAGCTATCTCAAATATAGATAAAAAGCATGAATTTTACTATAATGCTCCAATTGAGAATAGTCTAGCAATAGAGTTTGATCAAAATAACATCACTTCTTTGTCAAATCCGTATACCCTTTATGATGTAAATAATATAAATAATAATTTTGTCGTGTCAAAATTAGATATTAAATATCTCGATACTGGTTTACAAATTGCAAAGTCGTCTAAATTCTAAGGAGTTGAAAGTTTATGATTAAGATAAAAGATCAAATTCCAAGTGTTTATTATGATGCTTCACGAGACTTTCAGATTCTTGGACATTTATATGAAGTTCTACTTAACTATACTAAAACAAATGTTGACATGTTGTATCTGCTTCCGAATGGTATCGAAGCAGATACACGCTCAACAGAGCTGCTCGCAACAACGTTAGGCTTTAGACTTAAACGAAATTATGATAAAGAGCAGTTAGCTGCATTGGTCAGTATTTTTCCAAGGCTACTAAAGATTAAAGGAACTAAAGGAGCAGTCGATCTGGCTGGAAACGCTTTAGTAAAAGCTTCTGGAGTGCCGGGTGACTTTAGTAGTACTTTAGATGAAGATACACATATTTTGACGGTTAAAATTCCGATAGAGCTTTCTGATATTACCTTGTTTATGGACTTACTTCCTTACATTTTACCATTTGGAATTCGTGTATCTATAGTCCGCTCTACAACAGAATATCGAAAGATAACATTGCCAATTAGTACCCGAGCTGTTGTGAGAAAAGCACTTCCTGGCTTTAATGAAGACGAATCGCATCCGTTAGGTCTGGCTAGGATCACAGAAAACAATGGAAACTTGTCGGTAGATTATTCTAATGTCGGCTTTATTAGAGAAGATAATACGGTAGTTGCCGGCTTATTTGGCACATCTCCGATTATAACTTTTACACCTAACGCGGATGATCCAGACACTAACGTAGTAGAAACGGAGGAAAATACGTAAAATGTCACATAATATTTTTGGTGACGGTTTAGGCTATGAGGGTAAGGTAACACTTACCCTCAAAAGTGGAGACCGTATACTTGGTTCACAAACTTATAAAAACAACGGTACTGCTAATTTATTTAAGTTTTTAGGCTATTGTCTAATGGGCAATGCAAGTGATGTAAATCATTTGCTACCAACTAAAATTGCTTTGTTACATAATCATTCACCTAGCATACCAAATGCGAATCCGAATAATGTAGAACTCAGGTCCGGCTTTATTGGTTTAGCACACCCACCGAGTATTGTTAGTAGTGCTAGTACAAATGAGGTTAAAGTAACATATAGTTTTGAAGCACGCAGAGACACTATTACTGGTAATTTTAATCAGGTAGCTCTTTACGGGGACGGTTGCGAGCACCCGGTCGAAGACATGCCTAATTGTGCTGCATACTATTATTTAGCGGATAGTTCGCAAAATGACTTTGAAGCAGAAGACGTTGCTTTGTGGTCGTCAACAACTGTATTGCTCGTTGACTGGGAATTAAGCTTTTCAAATATAGCAAAAACAACTACTAATTAAAGGAGGAAATATACTATGATAACTATGACTAATAAAAATGGCCTTAACTATCTAGTGAATAATGATAGAGTTTTTCTAACCAGCCAAAACGTAAATATATTTCCTTGTGCACGAAGAGGCTTGTATAATAATTCAACCTTAGCAGAATACTACGATCCTGAAGCACGCTTAAATACTGAGCGTACGAACAGAATCAGTACGGCTATTAACGGATTTACCGATAGTTTTATTATCACAGAAGATTTTGTTAATACTAATACTTTTGTATTTGTACTAGCAGGATACCGTATAGAAATTAAGAATTTTAATATTTCTGATATCGCATCGGTTCTTAGCGCACCGGTAGATAAAATTTATGTACATCTAAGTTTACATACTAATATTGAGCTAGATGTAACTGGTTATTTTACGGAAATTTTATATCGTCAGTCTACTGCGTCAAAGCAGACAAACTACCTTGATGTAACTTACGAAAATACAGAAAAAACCATTAAGGATGACTTCTTTGTTGGTATCTCATTCATAAAAGAGCCAGTCGAAGATCACCTTGGAACAAATACTCTACCAAGTCATAACTTATTACTTTTTAGTAAAGGTGAAGATAGTTCTTGGCAGCTTGAGCAAACTTCGCTGCTTCCAAAAATAAAGCACGGTGAGACAAAGGACTCTATAAAAATCCAGGGTGATCTGACAGTACCCACATTAAAAACAAATACAATAGATAGCGACTCAACTGGTTTAACTATAAAGCGCGCCGCCAAGTTAGAGAAAACATTAACTGTCGAAGGTGCCACAGCCATTAATGACACTATAACTGCTGAAAAGCTAGTCGTGCCTTCCAGGGTAGATGAGAACGGTAAGGAAAAAGGCGAGGTTAAAACACCTGTACTAAGAGTTAATAAACTAACAAGTGATAATAGTACTGTTATTGTTGATGACAAAAGCTTAATTATTTCCAGAGATCTGTCAGTGCTCATGAAAAAGTCAGCTGACCCAAAAGACCAGGCTGCTGTAGCAACTATTGATAAGGCAGTTATCGGTGACTTAACGGTTCAAAAAGATGATACTAACTTAACCAAGAGCACTGGTAAAATAACAGCTAACGAAGTTGCAGCTGGTAAAATCACTCAAAACGGTAAAGCTATCCCGGCAATCGACCTTGTACAAAATGGTGATGTATACCAACTACAAATTACCTTAGATGCTTCTAAAAAATAAAAAATTAATAAATTACTAATTTAATAGAACGCTCCTTTTTATTCGCTAAATTAAATAGCAGAGCTGTGCTGGTTGATTGCACGCCTGTATTAACAAAATAAAATAAAAAGGAGCGTATAAGCCAGTGCAGAATTTAGGGGGAACCGCATTAGCTACTGTCATTTCAGTACTAGTAACGTTGGTCATTACTTTTTTATTCAACAAGCTGATTGCTTTACCGAAAGCAATTAAAACACAGAGAGCTGCAGAAGAAGCTAAGGCAGAAGCAAAAGCGGAAGCTGAGCGTCAGTATAAGGAAGATGTTGAGGACAGATTTAAAAAAATAGAAGCAGTCATTGATGACTTGCCTAAATATCGTCAGCAGAGTCTGCAGATTCAACAAGAGCTTAAGCTTGGCCAACAACAAGTTAAAGCTGAACTTCAGGCCGAGCAGAGCCAACTCGTACAACTTTGCAAGACTATGAATGATTCTTTAACAACTCTAGCCGCAGACTTTAAGGAAGTTCAGGCTCAGACGAATGAGCGTGAAAAGAATGATTTAAGACAGAAGCTAATAAGAGAATATAACTTATTTACTGATTTGTCTAAAAACCCAGAACATGCTTGGTCAGAAATGGAGCATAAAGCTTTTATGGCACAAGTTCGAGACTATGAAGTGCTCGGTGGCAATGATTATATCCATAAAACAGTTTTACCTGCTATCTATACCCTAGAAATTGTTCCTATGGAGAATGTTGCGAGATTAGAGGATGTAATGTCAAAACGTCAGCAATAATAATTGCATAAAGGAGATACACATATGACAGAGTTTATTACAAATATGAATGACTGGGTACTCTTCCTGGGAAGTTTACTTAGCCTTATGAGTGCAGCTTGTGGTGCTTATTTTGCAGTTAAAAACTGGATCACCACAATTAAAACTAAGAAAGATATTGAAATTTGGGCGCTTATCATGGAAATTGCCGATCAGGCAATGCGCGAAGCAGAGGCTTCCAGAGCTTCTGGTGAAGATAAGAAAAGTATGGTTATTAATGCAGTAAAAGCAGGAGCTGAGGCTGCCGGCTTGGATATCTCGGCATTTTTAACACAGCTCGATTTGTATATCGACCAAACAATTGACTTTGTAAATAAAATGAAAGAAGCCAATAATAAGTAAAATAAATAAAGCCCGTTAGTATATGGCGGGCTTTTATTTATAAAATATTTTGGGCTTGCCAATAGGCAGGTCCTATTTTTATAGATTTTTTATTGTATAATATAAAGTAAAATGATAAAAGGAGCGAAATTATGTCAAAACAATACACTTCTGATAATATTAAAGTATTAAATGATATTGAGCATATCCAGCTTCGTTCAGGAATGTATATTGGAGAAGCAAATGATCCCAGAGCACTTTTTTCTGAGATGTTTGATAATGCAATGGACGAAGTTTCCGCAGGGTATTCAACTGAGCTGGTAATCGATGTAGACACGAAAGAAAATAGATATACCGTACATGACTTTGGTAGAGGAATTCCTCATGGCAAAAAGAAGCTTGAGTCTGGAGAGGAAAAAGAAGTACTTGAAGTGCTTATGACTATTGCAAACTCCGGAGGCAAGTTTGATAATAATTCTTATAACTATTCCGCGGGCCTTAATGGCGTTGGTATGACTGTTACTAATGCTCTCTCGGAAGAATTTAAGGTAAGATCTCGTAGAAGTGGCAAGTACGTAGAAGTCATTGCCCACGGTTCTGCTGATGTAGAGGTTAATAAAGGCAAGACAGAGGAGCTTCACGGTACCTCAGCTTCATTTGTTCCTAATAAGAAGTATTTCCATTCTGCAAAAATTCCGCATGACTTTATTATGAGTCGTTGTAAAATTGCGAGCGCTCTTGGATTTAGAGCACGTTGTATTATTGATGGTGAAGAGCAGAATACTGATTGTACTATCTTTGACCTTATTAAAGAAGAAGATACTAAGATTGCTACGTACGTAGATATTCCGACTATCGAAGTTAAAAATGACGCCGGCGAGTCTATGAAGGTAGCTATGAGATATACTTCCGATACTAAAGATAGATACTTTGGATATACTAATCTACTTGCAAACTATCTTGGTGGTACTCATGTCCAGTGTCTTTCTAAGACAGTTATAAGCGCTTGGGAAACACTAATTAATAAGTATAAAAATTTGCGTCCGGCAATTGAGCTTAAGCCTTCCGATTATCTGGTAGGTCTTCGTGGCGTTTGCGCAGTATTTATTTCACATCCTGATTTTTCTTCACAGACTAAGGAGAAGCTGGTAGTTAATAAGGCTTATTTTGACAGCCTTATGGAAGCTTTTAGTAAGAGCCTGGTAAAATATCTCACTGATAATATTGAGGTCGCACAGCAGCTTCTGAAGCGTTTTGAGGACTACCGTATGGCACAAAATGCCCTGCTTAATCAGAAAGAGCTTTCTTCATTAATTAAAATTAATGAAGATACCGGTGATAATATCAGACGTCGTTCTGTTGTTTCTAAGCTTGTAGAGTGCACATCTAGAAAAAGAGATGATACTGAGCTCTTTATTGTAGAAGGAGACTCCGCTATGGGCCCGTACCTTTACGTAAGAGATAAGGCAACTCAGGCAGTACTTCCGATTAGAGGTAAAATCCTTAATACTACATATAAAGATCTTAAGGAAGTCATTCAGAATAAAGAAATTTGTGATATTGCAAACTCTATTGGCTGTGGCATCGGTCCTCAGTGTGATGCTTCAAAGTCAAGATATGAAAGAGTAATTATTTCGGCAGACGCTGACCCTGATGGACTTCAGATCAATTGCCTTGTTTTAGCTGTATTTATTAATCTATTTCCTGACATGGTAAAGCAGGGAAG
>JAEIGA010017460.1_pt1 | contig 10935 bp, 8 predicted proteins | sample 9270691 | NCBI WGS metagenome assembly JAEIGA01 (sample SAMN17057246, study PRJNA624740) | gut metagenome | biome: biome; isolation source: fecal sample | host: Bos grunniens | place: China: Xizang | collected 2019 | reverse complement strand
TCTATGCCTGGTATGATGGAAACCGTTCTTAATATCGGTCTTTGCTCAGCTACCATCCCTGGTATGATCGCCAAGACTCAAAACCCTCGTTTCGTATACGATGCATACCGTCGTCTTATCATGATGTACTCTGACGTGGTTATGGAGAAATCTGAAGGTATCGAGCCTGCAGAGGGTCAAGGTATCCGCGTTCAGTTGGACCGTATGCTTCACGATGTTAAAGAGGCTAAAGGTTACAAATCTGATACAGATCTTACTGAAGAGGATCTTATCCAGCTTTGCGAAGCTTTCAAAGTTCGCGTAAAAGAGGTTCTTGGTCAAGAGTTCCCAGATGACGCTAAAGCACAGCTTTGGGGTGGTATCGGCGCAGTATTCAAATCATGGAACGGTAGAAGAGCTATCGCTTACCGCCGTATCGAGAACATTCCAGATGATTGGGGTACAGCTGTAAACGTACAAGCAATGGTATTCGGTAATATGGGTAACAACTCAGCTACAGGTGTGGCTTTCTCTCGTAACCCTGCTACCGGTGAGAACAAATTCTACGGTGAGTGGCTAATCAACGCTCAAGGTGAGGACGTTGTAGCTGGTATCCGTACTCCTAACCCTCTTAACGAGGCTACCAAAAACGAGCACAACAAACATCTTGCTTCTCTTGAGACAGCTATGCCTGAGGTATATGCTGAGCTTGACGCTATCCAACAAAATCTTGAGAAACACTTCAAAGATATGCAAGATATCGAGTTCACTATCCAGGATGGTAAACTTTGGATGCTTCAATGCCGCGTAGGTAAGAGAACAGGTCTTGCAGCTTTGAACATGGCTATGGATATGCTTCACGAAGGTCTTATCGACGAGAAGACCGCTGTTATGCGTGTTGCTCCTAACCAACTTGACGAGCTTCTTCACCCTATCCTAGACCCTAAAGCTGAGAAAGGTGCACAAGTTATCGCACAAGGTCTTCCAGCTGGTCCTGGTGGTGCAGTAGGTAAAATCGTTTTCACTGCAGAAGATGCTGTAGAGGCTGCTGCTAAAGGTGAAAAAGTTATCCTTGTTCGTGAAGAGACTAACCCTGAGGACGTAGAGGGTATGAGAGCTGCTGACGGTCTTTTGACTGCACGTGGCGGTATGACCTCTCACGCTGCTCTTGTGGCTCGTGGCTGGGGTAAATGCTGTATCGTAGGTTGCGACGCAGTTCAGCTTAAAACTGTAGACGAGAAGAGAGTTCTTGTTATCAATGGCAAAACATACAACGAAGGTGATGTATTCTCACTAAACGGCTCTAAAGGTTGGGTTTATGATGTAGCTGTAAAAACTATGGACGCATCTGAAAATCCTCGTTTCGTAGAGTACATGCAAATCGTGGACAAATATCGCAAACTTGGTGTTAGAACTAACGCTGAGAACCCTCAAGACGCTCAACAAGCTATCAACTTCGGTGCTGAAGGTATCGGTTTGTTCCGTATTGAGCACATGTTCTATGGTGCTAACTCAGAGGCTCCACTTTCTAAACTTCGCAAGATGATTCTTTCTAAGAACACTGAGGAGAGAAAAGTGGCTCTTAATGAGCTTATGCCTTACGTAATCGACGTAACCAAAGGCACTATGAAGGTTATGGACGGCAAATCAGTTACTTTCCGTCTTCTTGACCCACCTTTGCATGAGTTCGTTCCACAAGGTGAAGAGAAACAAAAAGAGCTTGCTGAAGAACTTGGTATCACTGTAGATGCAGTTCAAAAACGTGGTGAGAGCCTACACGAGGTTAACCCTATGATGGGTCACCGTGGTGTACGTCTTGGTATCTCTTATCCTGAGGTAAGTGAAATGCAGTTCAGAGCTATCTTCACTGCTACTGCTCAACTTATCAAAGAAGGTTTGGATCCACGTCCAGAGATCATGATCCCTGTAACGATCTCAGTTAGCGAGCTTGACTTCCAAAAGAAAATCCTTGACAGAGTTCACGCTGAAGTAGAGGCTGCTGAAGGTGTTAAGATCAACTATCTATATGGTACTATGATTGAGATTCCTCGCGCTGCTATCCTTGCTGACAAGATGGCTGAAACCGCTCAGTTCTTCTCATTCGGTACTAACGACTTGACTCAGATGACTTACGGTTTCTCACGTGACGATATCGGTTCATTCATGCCTGATTACCTAAACAATAAGATTATCCCTAACGATCCATTCCAAACTTTGGATGTGACTTCAGTTGGTCATCTTATCGAGATCGGTGTTAAAGGTGGTCGCAGCACCAACCCTAACCTCAAAGTAGGTATCTGCGGTGAGCACGGTGGTGACCCTGCATCTGTAGAATTCTGCCATCTAATCGGCATGAACTACGTATCTTGCTCTCCATTCCGCGTTCCTATCGCAAGATTGGCAGCAGCTCAAGCAGCTATCAAATATGACAAATAGTCTGTCACAAATTTTGTGATCTAACATTAATAAGTAAGTGAATCAACTCCTTGTTGGTTCACTTATTTTTTATAACTTTGGAGAAAATATTTTTGAGTATGAAACGTATTGTAGTAATTCTTTTATCAGTGCTTATAGCAGGCACTTCATTCGCACAAGGCAAATTGGTTAAAAGCAGCGATCCCAAAGCCCCTGTATGGCTTAAGAAAGATGTAAACAAGTATGAAGCCATCAAAGTGAGACAAGAGACTACTGTATCACTTCAAGATGCAGAAGCAGGTGCATTTGCACAGTTGAAAGACCATGTTGTCAAAACTACAGTGGCATATATGCTCCAGATGACTGTAGGTGAGAAAAATGAAGATGCCATCAGAAAATCTGTAGAGAACTCATCTTATGTTAAGAATATCTCTGAATCTGCCTCACTTGACACATATTGGGAGATCAGATTTGACAAAAGAAGCAAGATGAACTACTACAATTACAATATCCTATACTACTTCAATGAGATGGAGATGAAAAAGATAGCACTTGAAATAAATCAAGGTAAAACAAGTACCGCTATCGATTTCTAAACCTAATAGAGTCTCCCCATTGGTTCCAGCCGATGGGGATATTTTTTTCTCCCAAAAACGATTCGAGCTTGGACTTGGAGATGGCTGCATCATCCTCGATCCCCGGCTTGTTTTCATATATACGGTACTCACTGCGGACACTTTGAATAGTCATATTGGGCATGATAACATTGGCCCCAGCCATTATGGCCATCTCCCTACCCTCCGGGTGGAGTGTCTGCATGGCTGTAGTCGCTGCGATGTTTATATCTGGCATAAGAAGTCTGAGGAGTGCCACCATCCTAATGGAGAGATCAAGCCTCCTCTCTGTGGGTAGAAGTTGGTCCCTATAATCCCAAAGGGGTGTTTGGGAGTGTTCAATATATGGTCCCATTCCACACATATCTATATCAAAATTCCTAAAGAAAAGGAGATCATTGGCCAGATCATCCAAAGTCTGGAAGGGGAGGCCGATCATCACACCGGTACCCACCTGATACCCCACCGACTTAAGGTCGTGCAGCGCATCCATTCTCGATTTAAAGGTATGGTTAGAGTCAGAAGGGTGAATCCTGGAGTACAACTCCCCATTGGAACTCTCTATCCTTAGGAGATATCTGTGCGCCCCCGCTTCAAACCATTCCCGGTATACCTCACGGGGCTGCTCCCCCAAAGAGAGGGTGATTCCGAGTGGGTATTGCTCTGAGAGCGATTTGATTTTGGATACAAGTCTTGAAATCTTCGTTACAAACTCCTTATCGTGTCTCTCCCCACCTTGGATAACCAGAGAGCCATATCCCGCTTCAAGGGCAAATTTGGCAGCATCAAGGACCTCATCCTCAGAGAGTTCATAACGGGAAACAGCAGGGTTACCTGAGCGGATACCACAATAGAGGCAGTTCTTCCTGCAAATATTTGATATCTCTACAAGTCCGCGCAGATAGACCTTCTCCCCTACCGTCTCCAATTTGGTACGGTAAGCGGAATCGAAGAGCCCCTTTACCACATCTGCACTCTCCTCCTGAAGATACCCTATTATTTCCCCTCTATCTAATCCCATCTGCCGATAGTTTTACACCTTTCATATATGCTATTGCCATGCCATAGTTTGTCACAGGGATACCCATCTTAATGGCAGGCTTAAGTCTCATATAGAGCTGTTTGGAGGTGATCATACACCCTCCGCATTGCGCTATCAGCGCATAGGAATCAAGAGGTTTTTCTATCCTGTCAAGCCCTGCCACCACATCAAATTCGAGCTTCTTGCCGGTGAATTTACGGAAGAGCGCAGGGAGTTTTACCCTCCCTATATCTTCGCACGAAGAGTGGTGGGTGCAAGATTCGAGGATAAGTACCCTGTCCCCATCCTTCAAGTTTGAAATTTGAGGGGTACCTGCAAGGTATTCTGCGTAGCAACCTCTGCTTCGGGCCAATAGGACACTGAAGCTTGTCAATGGGATACTCTCAGGGACAATCGCTGAGACCTCGCCAAATGCCTGGCTGTCGGTCACGACAAGATGGGGCTTGGGATTCTCCGCAAGATATTGCCCAAGGGCAGCGGGCTGCAATATGGTAGGGACTGCACCTCTGTCCAAAAGGTCTCTGATGGCCATCACCTGAGGGAGGATAAGTCTCCCTGCCGGAGCCTCGCTATCTATAGGGCAAACGAGCAGCACCCTATATTGCTCCCCATTGTCAGAGTTTTCAGGGACAATCCCGTCAAACATTGCCCTCTCCCTGTATGGGGCAGTCTGCGCAATTGCTTTCTCAAGGTAAGCGAGAAGCATCTCCACCTCCTCATGCTGCACCTGTTCCTCAATCCGTGCGCAGGAGAACTCCACTACGTCGACAGCGTATTGCTGCATGATATCCATTGCGACAGCGGGGTCCAATGGGACAATATCTGACTGATTATGAAGAACTACTGTGGGGACATCCTCCTCCTTTAGAAGTTTGAGAAGCGAGACCTCCTCATAACTGAAAATGTTGCCGCTGAAAAGGAGAAGCGCCACATCCACTTGTCTGATCACATCGTGAGTCTTGGCCACCCTCATCTGACCAAGCTCCCCGGTATCATCAATTCCCGCAGTGTCTATAAGATTGCATTTGCCTATTTGAAGGAGCTCAATCCTCTTTCTGACAGGGTCTGTAGTAGTCCCCGGAACATCTGAAACAATAGATGAGTCCTGACCTGTCAAGAGGTTGACAAGTGAGGATTTGCCCACATTTCTTCTACCGAAAATTCCTATATTTATTATTCCCATTTTGCACACATTTTGCAGATTGGTTCGTGTACAAATTTAATAATTTATTGGAAAAATAATGTTACCTTTGAGAGGTAAAAGTAGAATATAGAGATTATGACGGAAGGTTTTTTATTGATAGGTTCAATCCTGTTGGTAGTCAGTATATTTGTAAGTAAGCTCAGTTTCAAGTTTGGTGTCCCTACCCTCCTTCTTTTCCTTATTGTGGGTATGGTGTTTGGATCTGACGGTGTAGGTATAGAATTCAGCAATGTAAAATATGCACAGGCGATCGGTATCGTGGCGATGAGCATTATCCTCTTCTCCGGTGGTATGGATACCAAATTTTCAGACATTAAGCCTGTGATTTTGCCCGGTATGGTCCTCTCCACTTTGGGTGTAGTCCTGACAGCAGTCATTACCGGTCTGTTTATATTCCTCCTTTCCAAATCGGCAATTATCTCGATAACATTTTCACTACCAATATCCATTCTGATCGCATCGACAGCGGCATCTACCGACTCCGCATCCGTTTTCAGCATCCTCAGGGGACAAAACATAGGCCTGAAAAACAACCTCAGACCAATGTTGGAGCTCGAAAGTGGTAGTAATGACCCGGTAGCATACATTATGACCATCACGATGATCGGAGCAGTCACTTCAGGTGACGGTCTGTCATGGTCTTTGGTGGTAAACTTCATTATCCAGCTCCTTGTAGGTGCACTTTTCGGATATTTGTTCGGAAAGCTGGGTGTTTTCATCATTAACAAAATCAATCTTCACAACACATCGCTGTATCCCATTTTGATGTTGTGTCTGATTTTCATCACATATCCAGCCACATACTTCCTAAATGGTAACGGCTATCTGGCTGTTTACATTGCAGGTATGGTAGTGGGCAACCACCCTCTTGTGAAGAAGATGGAGACCACCACCTTCCTTGATGGTCTTACTTGGTTATTCCAGATCATAATGTTCCTGGTGTTGGGCTTGTTGGTCAACCCTCACGAACTCTTCACCATAGCACCTTTTGCAATATTGGTGGCTATCTTTATGATTGTATTTTCAAGACCACTTACCGTGTTGCTTGCTCTTCTCCCATTCAAGAATATTGATTTCAAATCCAAAATGTTCATATCATGGGTAGGTTTGCGCGGTGCTGTCCCTATTCTGTTTGCAACATATCCTGTAATATCCGATGTACCTAACTCCCATGTGATATTCAATATAGTATTCTTCATCACCATTGTTTCACTCATAGTGCAGGGGACAACAATCCCGTTTATGGCCAAAAAGCTTGACCTTGACCAGGAGATGGAGAAAGTGGGCAATGATTTCGGCATCGTATTCCCGGAAGAGATAGACTCCAAACTATGGGATGTGGAGATTACAGAGAACATGTTGGTCAATGGTCACAGACTGATGGATATGCAGCTCCCTAAAGGTATTCTGGTCATTATGATCAAACGTGAGGACCAATATATCATCCCTAATGGTGATGCTGAGATCCTTGTGGGGGACAAACTTCTTCTGGTATCTGCACCGGAACACGACGAGCCGCATGTACTCCAACCTTAAAACCCTATTGGTATGGCAAATTTTATAGTAAAAGCATTCCGTTATCGGACGTTGAAAAAACTCCCGAATCTGAATAGGAGGAAATACACATCATTGGGGGATGCCAAAAATATTGCATTTGTATTCAATTCTCAGGAAAAAGATATTGCTGAGGCCATTGAACTGCTCAAGGCGAGACTCAAAGTGGCAAATATATCATATCGTGGCTTTGGTATCTCATTCACCAAAGATGAGAGCACCAATACGAAGCTTGACCACGATCCATACATAGTCCAGATCCTCAAAAAAGAGACCAACTGGCTCTCCATACCACAAATCGAGCAGGCAGAAAATTTCTATAAAGGGGAATATGATATCCTGTTTGACCTCTCATTGGACCACTCTTTCGCTATAGAGTACTCACTGAAAAGGTGTACTTCCAATATGGTGATAGGATTCTGTCCTGAGAGGGAATATCTCTACGACATCTGCATTACAGACAAAGATGGTGAGATAAATCCAAACACATCTGTGGTGGAATATGTAAAACACGCAATCCAATATCTAACTATAATAAAATCGAAATAAGAAATGGGCAATCTTGCTAAATATTTGGGTATAACTGTCAAAGGGGCCTGTATGGGTGCTGCTGATGTCATTCCGGGTGTATCTGGTGGTACCATAGCATTCATTACAGGGATATATGACCAGTTCGTAGGCTCCCTTAACAATATCGACTCATCTGCAGTCAAAATGCTTTTCAAAGGGAAATTCAAAGAACTGTGGAACCACATTAACGGAACTTTTCTTGTAAGTCTGTTTGCAGGTATCATGATAAGCGTGGTGTCATTGGCCAAACTGATGCAATACCTTCTTACCTGGCACCCTATTGAGACTTGGGCATTCTTCTTCGGTCTCATAATAGCTTCAGTAATTTTTATCGGAAAAGGGGTGGAGAAATGGAGGGCAAAGGACTACCTGCTATATCTTTTCGGAATAGCACTTGGAGTAGTGATTTGCACACTATCCCCTACTTCCACACCTGAAGCACTATGGTTCATTTTTATCACCGGCGCCATAGCCATTTGTGCCATGATACTACCTGGCATATCGGGAAGCTTTATCCTATTGATCTTAGGGAAATACAAATATATAATGGGGGTAATCTCCGATTTGACATCTGGTATCAACGTCACTGAGAACATCATCATTATCGCAGTATTCGGTATCGGATGTGCAGTAGGTATACTCTCATTCTCAAAATTCCTCCACTGGCTTCTTGCCAAATATAAACGCCAGACTATTCTGGTGATGGTGGGATTCATCACCGGATCACTTGTCAAGGTTTGGCCTTGGGCAAATATGGAAACTATCGCCGCATCCCAATTCCCTGAACTTATGGATCTTCCAGAAGGGGTGATGATAGACACCCTTCCAGGTTATATGGATCAGATCAATATGCACTATACAGGCGCTGCAATATTTGCCATTATCGGTTTCTCACTTATTATCGGCATTGAACTGGCAGGTAAAGCCATCGCCAAAAAGAGGGGAGCATAAAAAAATACTAATGACAGCATAACAAAAGAGGCCGTGATAATAACACAGCCTCTTTTTCAATTTATATCGTCTTATATTGAACTATTTTGACAGGATCTCAATAGCTTTCTCTATAAGTGTATCTACACCTTTATCAGCGTCTTCCTGAGTAAGAGTTACCTCTACATCAGGTTTTACACCTGGTTCAATATGAACTTTCTCTGCGTTAAGGATCATACTGCCACTACTTACGGCAAGCATCCAGCCATTAGGAAGATAGAAAGTCCAAGGTGATCCACCGCCACCACCAGTAATACCACCTACAATAGTTACATTAGGAGCATAGCTCATAATGCTTGCAAACAAGTTTGCTGAAGAGTATACACCTCTATTTACAAGAAGGACAGTCTCCTTTGATGACCAATCCACATCTTTGTTAGGCACAACATAATATGGAGTAGGTTCCTCTGATACATCATTATAACCTTTACCAGTCTTGGAAATATTATAACCTACCAAAGTCTTCTCTTTGAAGAAATAAGAACCCATCCACAATGCTATCTGAGGAGATCCACCAGGATTGGTCCTAATATCGAAGATAATACCGTCACACTCCTCTACCAAAGGTTTGAACAACTCCATATTCTCTTTTGTAATATCAACAGTAAAATCATCATAGAAGAAATATGCGTATTTTTTACCATCCCTTTCGATTTTACCATAAATAATACGGTTTGTTGTACGGAATGCGTAAGTGAGATAATTAGTATTCAAACCAGAAACAAAGTTTTTAGGATAAGCTACATTGTTCTCATCATACATAAATGAATAACAAGTGTGATGATTGAATGGCGATGTCAGCCACACGTGTCCATCCCTCATATAGTCAAGAGATTTTCCTACAATTTCAAAGAACTCCACATCATCCTTAGCCTGCTCCACTTTAGGCATCATCTCATTATATATACTTTGCCAGTTAAGATTCTTTGTGTAGCCGTAGTTATCTCCAAAGAAGCAGTAGTTTTCGTTCACAATCTTCCACATAGCCTCGTAATTGGCCTTGTAGTCGGTATTAACCTCAGTCACATACTCCGATTTTACACAAGATGTAACAAAAAGGAGTGAAATTAAAGATATGATATAAAATATGCGTCTCATAATTCAAATATATTAGAAGTATTTGTTAGAAGATTTGTATTTGCTGCGAGATACCAGATCTACACCGATGTTAAGGCTGAGCAAACCGTATTTACGTATATTCTGTAGATCATATACATTCCACCACTTGTCGTTTTGCACATATGAGATACCAAAAGACATAGGTTTGAAAACAAATTCAATACCCAATTCATAATCTACTGCCTGATAATTGTGGTAGAAGCCAAAGAAAGTATGTTTGAACTCTGAAGTGACGAAAGCGCCTTCACCTGCAACCATCTTAAAGACACTACCTAGAAGAGCAGCCTCAGATTTATGGTCAGCAATGAAAACACCAAAAACAGGTAGGGACAAATTGGCATATAGATTCAAACCCCAGTTTTTCTTAAAATCCCAGCCATATTTGATACCACCTGCAGCTTTCAACATTAACTGTCCTTCAAAGTTTGCTGCATTGTTTACACTTGATGGATAACCCTCTTTCAATCCTCCATAGAAATCCAACAAACCACCGGCTTTAACTTGCAGTTTATCAGCAAATGACCAATTATAGTAAGTACCATAACCTGCACCGATAGCTTTTAGTATAATACCAGTTGTTCTGGATGGATTCATCAAACCTTTTTGAGAAAGCGCATCACTGATACCCGCTTTTCCTTTAGGTCCATCATATAATCTGCCATAGAGATCCCATGTCAAGTTATTATTCTTTTTATACATAGCACCAAATTTAAGTTGGTAAGCAGATATATCACCTGTATAAGCCTGATCAATGAGATATTCATCCAAAATCATGGCACTACCACTTAACATCGAAAATGATGCTGATACTACCTTCTCTTTATCCTGTGCATAGCCCACTATAGAACCGGCAAGGAGAAATATCAGCGATAGAGATAAAAATAATTTTTTCATTACTTGAATTTTATAATTTGTTTTTAAAAAATTGGCGGCAAAGATAATAAAATAACCTAGAATCAAAGACACGTATGGTCCATAAATCTATATACATGCAATCTACAGCCTAATTTACATATAATTAACACTAATCATGAAGTAAACTTACCAATCAGTAAGTTATTTCATGCCACTCAAATAAAAAATATCCACCCGTCCGGAGTTTGACACTATTTTCGGGATCTAAGCCATGCTCCTGATCTCTGTGCTAATATCTGTGCTGTTGCTCTCCTTGCGCAGCGACAGCACTGATTCCACCAAAAAGAATAAATGATTGCCATATGAAACTTAATGATATCAAGGAGTGGCTCAAGAGAGTTACTGCCAACAAGAAAAGGCTTGTTTTGTGGATCATTCTGCTGATTATCTTCCCATATGCTGCAGGATTGTTCCTTATATGGCCAAGTAACCTGTTTAAAGAGAGGATGCCGAAGGGATGGAAGACCTTCTGCTGGATTATATATGCACCAATTGGTCTTTATTCCATTGCACTGAAAGTGTTTGCAGTTGTG
>JAEIGA010017459.1_pt1 | contig 10935 bp, 5 predicted proteins | sample 9270691 | NCBI WGS metagenome assembly JAEIGA01 (sample SAMN17057246, study PRJNA624740) | gut metagenome | biome: biome; isolation source: fecal sample | host: Bos grunniens | place: China: Xizang | collected 2019 | reverse complement strand
GGGAAAGCGTATTCCGTCAATGATTATCGCACGAGTATGACTTTCCGCGACGGATTTAAAATTTTACAGCTTGCCGACTTGCATTTAGGGATTGAAAGCGACCTCAAAAAGCAGTTGAATTTGGTGACGGACACAATCGAAAAAACGGACCCCGACCTTATCGTATTGACGGGGGATAATTTTATGTACGCGTCCAAGGCGATTGTGGATAATTTGATGCGCACGCTCAACACGGCTTGTAAAACGCAGGTGGAAAAGCACCCCGAGCGCTTGACCAAGTTTGCTATCACCTACGGCAACCACGATAACCAAGGGGATTATCCGCGCTATTATTGCAATACGGCGGTGAAGAAATACGCGACGGCGGACGGCGAAGAGGTTTCGCAAAGCAAATTCGCGGCGTTTATCGACTACGAGGATGACAATTTATTCGGCTTGACAAACTACTTTATCGACCTTGTGGACGATAGGACGAAAAGCACGGCGGACGTGGACGTAAAATACCGCGTACATATCTTGGACAGCAACACCTACGCGTTCACGGGCGTGAAGTACGGCTACGACGTAATCCGCGAGGAACAGCTTATCCACGCACAAAATATTTACCAAAACGCGACGGCGGATAAGGATTATATCGGCATTTGTTTCTATCATATCCCGTTCGTCGAATACGCGGAAGCAAAGCTGCAATACGAAAACGCGGAAAACCCCGCGCTTGTCGGACAAGGGGAATGGCGGGAGCCCGTTCTCTATCCGCACGTGAATAACGGTAGCTACGCAATGCTGCGCGCGGCGAATATTTCCGCATTTATCGCAGGGCACAATCACCGCAACTACGGCGAGATACTTTACAACGCGCAAAGCAGTTCGTTGACGGATAAGGCGATTTTTTCCTTCGGCGTCAAATCCACCAACCAACTCTATCACGATACGGATATGATTGGCTATAAGCTAATCACCTTGCGTGAGGGAATGTCGCAAGCGGAATTTTTAAGCATTGAAAACATAAACGAAAATTTTGAAAATATAATTGACGGAGGCGAATATTATGCGTAACGAAAGCCAAAAAGTATTCGCTCAAAACAGATATTTATACACGCTCACCGTGCTTGCTTTTTACTGCGCGTGCGTGGGTATGTACAACTTTTATAAAAGTCTTTCGGGCTTTATTGCAAACGGCTTTCGCGAACCGCTCGTTATGCTTCCCATTATTACGAGCTGTGCCCTGCCTGCACTTTGTTTTTGCGTGTTCTTCTACGGAACGTTCGTCAAAAAAATGGGGCGGATTTCCACTTGCGTGTATGCCGCAATCGTAACGGCGGCGGCAATATGGAATTGCGTGGGCTTAGGCTTGAACGCGGGGCTGTACGAAAGCAACCGCGCGCTTGGCGGTTATGATACGATGTTAAAATTGCTCTTCGGCTTCCCTTACGACGGTTGGGTGTTTACGCTCTTTTTATTGGCGGCGCAAGCGGTGAATTTCGTTTGCTTTTTCAAGCCGAATAGTAAGCTTGCCAAGTGGAAAGAGGGGTGGAATAGGCAAGGCGCGTGTTCGCTTGGGCTTGTGGAATACCTACTTATTTGCGTGCTTGCGATTTTGGTATTCGTTTTCGTCGGGGCGGCGGTTTGTTCGCTTGGCGCGTTTGAAAATGTGCTGTACGACGGTCAATTTATTTTCCTTTGGCTGTGGGTACTTATCCTGCCTTTAACGAATTTATTGTTGCTCGTGTTCAAATTTGAAAAGCGGGTAAAAACCAAGCGCGCAAAAGCGGCGGTTTTAGGTGGCGGAATTGCCGTAAACCTCCTTTTCGGCGTTCTGCTTTGGATATTCGAGGCGGCGTATCCAAGCTTTATCGTGCACGTGGGCAAGCCGTTGTTCGCCATTGCCTTTTCCGTTTCCTTACCGATTGAAATGGTGGGTTTGTTGGCGATAGGCGGAGTTTGCAGCGTCGTGTTCGTCGTCCGTCTCTGCCTTGCTTTGAAAGGAAAAGCGGACAAAGAATAAGCTTTGGAATACTTGCAATTCCCCGTGGAATATGCTAAACTTATAATAGAAAACAAAACGAGGTAAAAATATGAACGTAGTCGTAGGACAATCGGGTGGGCCGACTTCGGTAATCAATGCAAGCTTGGCGGGCGTATTCGTCGGTGCAAAGCAGGCTGGTGCGGAAAAAATTTACGGTATGCAAAACGGCATTCAAGGCTTTTTGCAGGAAAAATTTATCCGTTTGGACGAGGTTTTGACGGACGAAAAGGTGGAGCTTTTAAAGCGCACGCCCGCGTGCTATCTTGGCAGCTGCCGCTATAAGTTAAAGCCCGCGGATAAGGACGATACGGACTATCAAAAAATCTTTGAAATCCTTACAAAATATAGCATTGATTGCTTTTTATACATAGGCGGCAACGACAGTATGGACACGGTGGCGAAGCTTTCGGCTTACGGCAAAAAAATCGGCAGTCCCGTCCGTTTTGTCGGCGTGCCTAAAACGATTGACAATGATTTGATGGTAACCGACCACACGCCCGGCTATGGCAGTGCGGCGAAGTTTGTCGCCGCGACAATGAAGGAGCTTGTGTGCGATTCGACCATTTACGATTTGTATTCGGTGACGATTGTTGAGGTGATGGGCAGAAACGCAGGTTGGCTCACGGCGGCAAGCGCGCTTGCAAAAGGCGACGATTGCGACGGCGTGGATATGATTTGCTTGCCCGAAACGCCCTTTACCTTGGAAGAATTTGTCGATAGAGTAGCCGAGCTTTTAAAGAGGAAAAAATCGCTTGTGATTGCCGTTTCCGAGGGGGTAAAATTGCCCGACGGAAGATATATTTGCGAGCTTGCAAGCGAGGCGAGCGAGGACGTGTTCGGTCACAAGAATTTGACGGGCACGGCAAGCTTTTTGGCGTCCGTTTGCGCGAAAAAGTTAAAGACGAAAACACGCGCAATCGAGCTTTCCACTTTGCAACGCTGTGCGGCGCATATCGCAAGCTTGACGGACGTAAACGAGGCATTTGAGGTAGGCAGGTGCGCGTTGAATGCGGCTGTGAGCGGAAAAAGCTGTGTGGCAGGCGTGCTTATTCGCGACAATGATATGCCTTATATTTGCCGCGCGGACGTCGCACCCGTGGATGAAATTGCCAACTTTGAAAAGACGGTGCCCCTTGGGTGGATTGATAGAGAAAATTGGGGCTTACGCGAGCAATTTTTGGTGTACGCAAGGCCGCTTATCTTGGGCGAGCTTCCCCACACGTACCAAAACGGTTTGCCGCAACATATCAGCAAAAAATAAGGAATAAAAAAAGAACGCCGAGACGGGTGTTCTTTTTTTATGCAAAAATCGTCGGCTTTTTCTTCGTTTGCCTATTGAAAAACGTAAAAAGATATGCTATAATAAAAAAAATTCGTTTTTATAAAAAACGAAAAGCTAATTTAGAGGTAAAGAATATGCAAATTGGTTTTTACGGAATGCAATTTGAAATTGTGGACGGCAATATCTATTTGACCAAATGCGGCAGCTTTGGCGACGGTAGCTGCCACCGCTTTGTAGAGGTGCAAATCGCGGGCGAAAATAAGGATTCGCACTTGGGCGTGAAGATGGTTTGTTCTTCCGAAGCTACGCGTTTGCGCTACCTTTCGCACGAACAGACGGAAGATAAGCTTGTCATTGTGCAACGCTCTAATTTGATAGAGGCAACAACCGTTTTGCAAAAAATGGGCGGCGCAATCCGCGTTTATACGGAAGTGAAAAATATTTCGGACGAGGAAATTGTGTTGGAAGAGGTTTCCGCGTTCGTTGCGGAAGGGCTTATCGGCATAGACGGCGCGAAGGAACTGTATTTTACCCGTTTTGTGCAAAGCCACCATTACGAGTGCCAACCCAGCCGCCATACCTTTGCGGACTTGGGCTTTAACGGCTCGACGGGGGCAAGCCAAAAGCGCATTGCGTTTGCCAACGTGGGGAGCTGGTCGACCAAGGAAGAATTGCCGCAGGGAATTATCGAAAACGCGCAGACGGGCGATTGCTTGTTCTTCCAAATCGAAAGCAATTCTTCGTGGTACTACGAAATTGCGGATATGCAAAGCAAGTTCTATCTTTACCTTGGCGGCGGAAATTCGACCTTTCATACGTGGGCAAAAGCGTTGCAACCAAACGAAAGCTATCGCACGGTAAACGTCGCATTGGCGTTTGGCAATTCCGTGGGCGAAGTCCTCAATCATATGACGACCTACCGCCGTCAAATTTGTGGCAAAAACGCGTTCGATGCGCACCTGCCTACCATCTTTAATGAATATATGCATCTTTCGTGGGATAGTCCTACGGCGGAAAACACCGCCATCGTCGCGCCCGTTGTGGCAAGGACGGGGGTGGAATATTACGTCATCGATTGCGGTTGGCACAACGAAGAACCAGGCAATCTCATTTATCCGTTCGTCGGACAGTGGAAAGAGAGTAAAGCGCGCTTTCCCGAGGGGGTACGCAAGACAACGGATTTTATTCGTTCATTAGGGATGAAAGCGGGGCTTTGGATTGAGCCGGAAATCGTGGGTATCCAATGCCAAGAAATGCTCGATTATTACGACGACGATTGCTTTATCCAACGCCACGGCAAGCGAATTGCCGTGATGAACCGCTATTTCTTGGACTACCGCAACGAGAAGGTGCGCGCGTATATGAGCGAAACTATTCGCCGTATGGTCGAGGATTACGGCGCGGATTATATCAAGTGCGACTACAACCAAGACTGCGGTGTGGGTACGGATTATTTGTCCTTCTGCGCGGGCGAGGGGTTAGAGGCGTGTGCAAACGCTTTTCTTGCGTGGATGCAAGAGATGGTTGACCGTTTTCCGCAGGTCGTTTTCGAGGGCTGTTCGTCGGGCGGTATGCGTATGGATTACAAAACGCTGTCTACGTATTCCCTCATATCAACGTCCGATCAAACGGATTATTTGAAATATCCCTATATCGCGGGCAATATTTTGTCGGCGGTTATCCCCGAACAAGCGGCGGTGTGGAGTTATCCCGTTGGCGCAGGGCTTATCGGTTTGCCTTTTACGGAAAGCGCAGAGTGGGTACAAGAAAATATCACTAACGACCGTATCGTGATGAATATGATTAACAGCTTTTTGGGCAGAATGCACCTTGCAAGCCATTTGGAACTTCTTTCGGAAAGTCAGCTTGCACTCATCACCGAAGGGGTTGCGTATTACAATCGCTTGACGGAAGCGAAGAAAACAGCCCTGCCTTACTTCCCGTGCGGATTTACCCATTTCGGCGTGGCGCACGTCGTCGCAGGCTTCACCTCGGGACAAAAGGCGTATCTTGCCGTTTGGTGCCTTGCAGGCGAAAAAACGGTGTCGTCGCAGGTGGACGGCTATACAAGTGCGAAAATCGCCTATCCGTCCGCGTCGGACGCTAAAACAAACTTGAAAAACGGCGTGTTGACGATAGAATTTTCCGCGACCAAGCAAGCGGTATTTATTGAACTTGAATAAAGGAAAAATTAGATGATGAATTATAATGGTGGGTATCCTCAAACAGGCGCGAACGGCTATGGCGGAAATGGCTATGGCGGAAACGGCTACGGCGCAAACGGTTACGGCGCGAATTCCGCTGCCAATGCCAACGCCACAGTCAATCCAAACGCGCGGGCGCAAAATAAGCTTCGCGCGTGGGAAAGCTTGCTTTTAGATACGGGCAAGCGCAACAATCTCGTCAATTTTAAAGACGCAAAGGGGAGCACGGTGGAAGTCCTTGCCCCCGATTTTGCTACGCTTTTTTCCAAAGCCGAGCACGCCGCCGAGTTTGAGGTTTTCAACGTAGACGAGGGAGCAAAAGCGAAATCCGTACAAACGGATGAAGTGCCCCAACCGCCCACCAAGGAAGAACACCTTGCGCTGTATGCGGATAAGCTCAAAAAGAAGCAAATCCTTATATACAACCATTCGGGACAGCCCTTGCAGGCACTCAAAAATATTAGCAAAAAGGCGCAAACGGCGATAGAGGAAACGGGTATAAACATTGCCTATATGGCGTTTGGCTTCGTGCATTGGGCGGAGAGAGAAAACCCCACCCAAGTTTTGCGCGCGCCCGTACTGCTCGTGCCCGTTAGCATTCAAAACGAAAGCCCGCTTTCGCCCTATTATATCAAGGTGACGGACGACGTTTTGGTCAACCCTACCTTCTCGTTTAAATTAAAACACGAGTATGGCGTGGCGTTGCCCGAATTTGACGAAGACGAGGGCTTGGACGGGTATTGGAGCAAGCTTTCCGAAACCCTTTTGAAACTGCGTTGGTGGGTGGATAAGACGTGTAAAATCGGCTTGTTCTCTTTCCAAAAAATCAATATGTACGAGGACTTGAAAGAGAATGCCGAGCACGTATTGGGAAACGAAAACGTGCGCTCCTTACTCGGCGAGGCAAATGCGCATTTTGAAACTCAACGCGTACATGGTGGCGACCTTTTGCAGCTTTGCAACGTCGTGGACGCCGATTCGAGCCAAGCGGAAGCGATTGCGCTTGCCAAGGCGGGCGGGAGCTTTGTACTGCAAGGCCCTCCCGGTACGGGCAAAAGTCAAACGATTACCAATATCATTGTCGAGTGTATCGGCGATGGCAAAACGGTGCTGTTTGTTTCGGAAAAGCTCGCTGCACTCAACGTCGTTTACGATAAGTTAAAAAAAGCGGGCTTGGAAGAATTTTGTTTGGAATTACACAGCCACAAAGCCAATAAGCGGCAAGTTATCGACGAGTTTTATCAAACCCTTCGCTTACAAAAAAGCCGGGTTTCGGACAGTGCGGAAAAGGTTTTGCGCGCTAAGCGCGAGGCGGTGGAAAAATTGGACGGCTACGCAAACGAATTGCACCTTGTCCGTCCAAATATTCAAAAATCCCTCTATCAGCTTTTTGAGCTTTGCGCCAAGTACAAAAACGCGCCTGGTTTGGAATTTGTCATTCAAAGCCTTGACCAAAAAGGGGAAGAGTATATCGAAAATGCGGTGACCGAGCTTGACCGCTATGCCGAGTTTACAAATACGGTCGGTGCGGATTATCGGCAAAATTCTTGGTATGGATATTTCCCCGAGGACACGTCCTATCAAGCCCTTTCGCAGTTGAAATCCGACCTCTCTTCCGCGGCGTCGTATATACGAAAATTGCAGGAGCTTTGCAAAAAGGTGGCAACCATGTACGAGGCGAACGCAAATTCCGTGCAACACGCACACGCCCTTGGCAAGCTGTTCACCCTCGCAAAGGATAGCCGTTTTATCACCCCCGCGCTGTTTAGCGTGAGCGAGGTGGAACGCGCAATCTCGCTCGTGCAAAGCTTGGAAGTGCTTGCGAAAGACTTGCTTTCCCGCAAGGCGGAGTTGGATAAGCGATTCGACGGCGAAATCTATAAGCTTGACGCGCGTACGATGCATAAACAGCTCACGCGCATGTATTCGGGCTTTTTTGCGCGCTTGTTTAGTAAGGACTACCGCAACGTTTTGCGGAGCATTCGTTTCTGTAAAAAGGACGGTAAACGGCCTCGGTACGTCGAGGCGGTGCAAATTACCGCGGAAGTGGGCGAATACCAAAGCAAGGTGGAAGAATTCCTCGCCCTGCAAGCGCAGACGGACGGATTGTTCGGCAAGGCTTATGACGGCGTAAACACCGACTTTGCACGCTTGCAAGCCGAGCTTGAAATTTTGCGCGAGATTTGTTTGACGGGCGTTCCGTTTGGGCGTATGGCGCGTATGAGCGCGGAAGAATTTGCGCTCAATAGCAGTACGTTTATGAACCTCGCGGGCGCGTTTGACAGTGCCGCATATCTTGGCGGTGAGGCGGAATATCGTTTGGCGACGGGCTTTGATAGTACGGAATATGATCCGCGTGCTGTTCCGCTTTCCGACTTGGAAGGAAAGTACGAGGCGTGCAAGGCGCGTTTCGACGAGATTGAAACTTGGCGTGCGTTCCAACTCAATTTGCGTGCGTTAAAGGATTTGGGCTTGCGCGAATTTGTGGATAGGACGATAGAAAACGGGATTGCGCCCGCCGACGTTGCGGCAACCTATTGCAAGGCATTTTATCGTCAATGGGCGGATTGGGTTTTGCATCAATCGCCTACGCTTATGAGCTTGTCGCGTATCCCGCACGACAATGCGGTGCGTAGCTTTAAGGAAAAGGACGAACTGCATTTTGAAATTAACAAGTCGAAAATTCGGGAAACGCTTTCGGAAAAACGCCCCGACCTTTCCATGGTGGCGCAAGGTAGTGCGATTGCCGTTTTGTTGCGCGAAGCGGAAAAGAAACGCAAAAAGAAGAGCATTCGCGATTTGCTTGCGGAAATTGGCGACCTCGCACAAACGCTTAAACCTTGTTTCTTGATGTCGCCTTTAAGTGTGTCTACCTACCTTTCCGCAAACGCGAAGTTTGACGTCGTTATCTTCGACGAGGCGTCGCAAATCTTCCCGCAGGACGCGGTGGGCGCAATTTATCGCGGAAAACAGCTTATCGTCGTGGGCGATTCCAAGCAAATGCCGCCCAGCAATTTCTTCACCAACACCTTGGAACTCGACGAGGACGAGGAACAAGATGACGTTACGGATTTCGAGTCCGTCCTCGATTTGTGCTCGGCGTCCTTCCCGCAACGCAGGTTGAAGTGGCACTATCGCAGTAAATTCGAGCCGTTAATTGCATTCTCGAACAAGAATTTCTACGGCAACGATTTGGTCACCTTCCCGTCTGCAAAAGCTACGGGCACGGATTTGGGTGTGGAATTTATTTACGCGGGCGGCATATTTGATAGACGGAGCAAAACCAACCGTATCTAGGCGGAGCTTATCACCGATATGGTGTTCGAGCATTTTGAAAAATACCCCAACCGCAGCTTGGGCGTGGTGGCGTTTAGCGTGGCACAGCAAAACCTTATCGAGCGTTTAATCTATCGTCGCAGAAAGGATTTACCCAATTTCGAGCAGTTTTTCTCTCCCGAATTGGCGGAGCCCTTCTTTGTGAAAAATCTCGAAACGGTGCAGGGCGACGAGCGCGACGTGATTATTTTCAGTGTAGCTTACGCGAAGGACGTGCAGGGCAGACTTTTGATGAATTTCGGGCCGATCAACCGCGAGGGCGGCGAACGCCGTCTTAACGTAGCGTTTACGCGCGCGAAGTACAATATCAAGCTTGTGTCGTCTATGCGCGGTGCGGATATGGATATTTCGGGCACGAAGTCGGAAGGCGTGCGCTTGCTTCGCGAGTATTTAAGCTATGCCGAAAATGGACAAATTTTCTTGGATAACACCGCCGATATGGCTCGTGAAAACGGCGGAAAATCCGATTTCATCGCGGACATGGTGGCGTTCTTGCGAGAAAACGGCTATGCTGTCGATACGCAAGTGGGGTGTTCGGGCTATCGTATTGATTTGGCGGTGAAATATCCTGATTCGTCCGATTACGTGCTTGCGATAGAGTGCGACGGCGAAAATTATCATTCCTCGAAAACGGCGAGGGATAGGGATAGACTTCGTCAATCCGTGCTTGAAAATATGGGTTGGCGCTTTTATCGCGTTTGGTCCACGGATTGGTTTAAATCCCCCGCAGAAGAGAAAAAACGCTTGCTTGCGGCGGTGGAAAACGCCTTTGTAGATGCGCCCAAACATGCGGCGTGCGGCTCTATATCCATTATGCCCACGCGCGAAAAAAACGCCGTCAATTTTGACGAAAAGGTGGAAGTAAAACCTTTCGCGTTCCCTACGTATGAGCGTGCGGATGATGAGGTGGTGCTTGAACGGCATAAGGCGAGCTTGTCGCAAGCCATACAAGATATCGTCGAAGTGGAAGCGCCCGTTAGTGAGGAGTGGGTGCTCAAACGGTTGATTAGCTTGTTTGATAGAAAACAGCTCACCGTTGCCGTTTGGCGTGAATATGAGGAAAAAGTAAAAAATTTCCGCTGGGGACTTGTAAGAAAGGACGGATTTTTGTATAAAAAAGGCGGAAAATCTTGTATGCTCCGCGTGCCCAAAGAGGGGGATACGCCGCGCGAGATTAAGTATATCGAATTGCAAGAGCTTGCAAACGGCTTGCGTGCAGTGCTTTCGCAAAACGTAACGGCGGAAAAGAACGGGCTGTTTAGATTGTTGGCGCAGCAGCTCGGCTTTGCAAGGGCGGGCGATGCGGCGCAAGAGCGTATGGAAGCAGCGCTTAAATTGCTCGGCGACGAGGTGGAAACAGACGGCGATATTCTTTCCTTGAAGTAACAAAAAAACACCTGCTTAGCGGCAGGTGTTTTTTGTATAATTTGCACATACTAACGGAATGAGGAATTTGTTAAAAAATGCAAAGAATTTGCAAACGGAGCTTGTTAAACACCGCCGTTATCTGCACGAAAATGCGGAAATTGGTTTTGATTTACCCAAGACGGCGGAATATATAAAAACGCAACTAAAAAATATAGGTTTAATGCCAAAAGAGGTGGGCAGGTACGCGTTGACGGCGGAAATCGGTAGTGGAAAGCCCGCCTTTTTACTGCGTGCGGATATGGACGGATTGCCGATTAAGGAGCAATCAAGCGTGCCGTTCGCTTGTAAAATAGGACATATGCACGCGTGCGGACACGACTTGCACGCGACAATGCTGCTTGGCGCGGCAAAGCTGTTAAAGGAAAGGGAAAAAGAGTTGAAAGGGCGGGTGAAATTGCTTTTTCAACCCGCCGAGGAAATTTTAAAGGGCGCAAAAAGCGCAGTGGAAAACGGGGTACTTACCAATCCCAAAATAGACGGCGCAATGATGTTGCACGTCTTGACGGGCGTTCCGATCCCGACGGGGAGCGTGATTGTCGCGCACGGCGTAAGCGCGCCTGCCGCCGATTTTTTTACGGTGGAAGTGCAGGGCAAGGGTTGCCACGGCTCTACACCGTGGAAGGGCGTGGACGCCTCTGCGGTCGCGGCAAAAATTTTGC
>JAEIGA010017458.1_pt1 | contig 10936 bp, 10 predicted proteins | sample 9270691 | NCBI WGS metagenome assembly JAEIGA01 (sample SAMN17057246, study PRJNA624740) | gut metagenome | biome: biome; isolation source: fecal sample | host: Bos grunniens | place: China: Xizang | collected 2019 | reverse complement strand
TTGGAAAATAAAGTCAGAATAAAAAGCTTCTTGCTTGATATTGAATGCAGACAAAGTAATAGGAGATAGGTCTTTGTAGAAATAATTGCGTTTGAATCTTCCTTGTGAAAAATATTCTATTTGAAGTGGTAGTTTGTTTATGGTTCGTAGTATTAATTCATCACGCCCGAACAGTATAAGTTGGTCGTTTTTACTATTAAAAGCATCGGAATTAAACCCTTGCATAAAGGCATAAGAAGCTCCTTGTGTTGTTCCTCCAAGTATCACTTGAGCTTGTACCTTATATTGAGGCTTCCATTTTCTATTTGATAAATATGCTAGCGAAAGAGCTATTATAATAGCAGTAAGTATTATATACCAATGATGAATAAGTTTTGATCCCCATTCTTTATAATCAAAAGAAGATTCATCATCAAGGTTGAAGTCGTTGTAGTTTTTGTTTTCCATGGTTAGAAAATCTTAATTACAGTTATTTAATGCTAAGAACCAAATTCCATATTGTTAAAGAAAATGTAAGTACAGCACTTATTACTCCTAGTAGGCTAGAGTATGATTGAACTTTAAAAAAACTACTTTTTTTCTTGTCAATATAGATGATATCGTTTGGTTGTATGTAATAATATTCTGAATTTATAATATCTTTTGAGCGAATGTCAAAAGTGTAAATTTGTGGCCCGTTGGGGGTTTCTCTTATTAAATGAACATTTCTGTGGTCACCAGTTATTTTTATATTGCCAGCCATTGCTATTGCTTCGAATATGGTGATTTTATCTTTGTTGATTGGGAAAACTCCTCGGCTTGATTCACCAATGATTGTAAAACTATTGTTGGAAAAAGCAAGTCTTACATCTAATGATCCAAAAGAAGCTAATCGCTTTTTTATTTCTTGTTGTGCTTTTCTAATAGTTAGTCCCGCTACTTTGATTTTATTGACAAAGGGGATGTCTATTGTGCTATCCTGATATACGCGATAAGTATTGCCGTTTTGTTGAGTAGTGTTGGTATTAGTTCCAAAAAGTTTGGAAACCTCATCGTCAATTGAGATAATTCTCATTGTTAATTCGTCGTTTACTTGAATCGTGTAAGCCTCGTAGTTTGCTTTTTCGTATTTTGGGACACGAGTGTCAAGTAAAAGTGTGCTTTCTCGTTTTGTGTAACAAGATTGAAAAAGTATCACTATGATTAATGGTAATATATATTTGAGTTGTTTTTTCATTGGGGTTTTAAGAGAATTCCTAAATTTACAATTGTAGCAATTAGTGATATTGTAGATAGTGTTGTTGATAAAATCCCTGTAAAGTGAGTGATTCCGAACGTTTTTTCTGTTAGGTGTGGCACGTAGATAACATCATTTGGTTGAATATAATAAAATTCGGAATTGATGATATCTTTATTTCTTATATCTATATTGTGAATTTTTGTTTCTCCGTTTTCTGTTTGTCTTATTATTTTAATGTTTTTTCTATCTGCATAAGTTGTTAAATCGCCAGAAAGTGCAAGTGCTTGAAAAATATTAATTTTTTCTTTTGGCATACTGTATCTCCCGCATCCTGATTCGCCAATGATAGAAAAAGTTTTGTTTAAAATTGAGGTATTAACCGATACGTTAGAAAGTATCTTTTTTAGTTGTTCTTCAATAATGTTTTTAGCGTCTCTTAATGTTTTTCCTTGTACAAAAACTGGTTCAATGAAGGGTATGTCAATTGTACCATCTTCGTAAACAGGGTAAGAGTATAATGTCCCTAATTGTGTAGATGCTGAATTTGTAGTGTTAAAGATTTTGTTTGCAGTTTCGTCTGATGAAAAAATCTTGATATAGAGGTTGTCTCCTCGTTGGATTTTGTAATCAAGGTTTATCAAAGTGTCTTTTGGTATTTGATTTTTTGAAAGTTCTTGTAAGTAATTTATTTGTTTGCTAGTAACACATGCAGAAAATAAAAATATACAAAACAAAAATACCCATTGTTTCTGATAAAAAATATGTAGAATGAGATGTTTCATAATTGGTTACAAAGATAAAAATATAATTTAAAACAATTAAGTTTTAGAATCTTATGTTTTTGTATAAAAAAACAACGAAATAAAAGTACTATATGTTAGAATAAGAAATATTTACTTTGTATCTTTGCGACATAAAAGAAAATCATAAAAAAATGAGCCATACATTACCTTTTAAAGTCTTTTCTGGAACGAAAAGTCTTTATCTTGCAAAAAAAATCTGTGAAAGTTTAGGTTGTCAGTTAGGAGAAATGAATGTTCAGCATTTTGCTGATGGTGAATTTGCTGTATCTTACGAAGAAACTGTACGCGGTCGTTATGTTTATTTGATACAGTCTACATTTCCAACTTCAGACAATTTGATGGAGTTGTTGTTAATGATTGATGCAGCAAAGCGTGCTTCTGCTTACAAAATTATTGCAGTTATTCCTTATTTTGGTTGGGCACGTCAAGATAGAAAAGACAAACCTCGTGTTTCTATTGGTGCAAAACTTATTGCCGACCTTTTGAGTGCAGCAGGAGTTGATAGAATTATTACGATGGATTTACATGCCGATCAAATTCAAGGTTTCTTTAATGTACCTGTTGATCATTTATTTGCATCGTCAATTTATATTCCATTTATAAAAAGTTTGAATCTTAAAAATTTGGTTATTGCATCGCCAGATGTTGGTGGTTCAAAACGTGCTAATTCATATGCAAAACATTTAGATGTACCATTGGTGTTGTGTCATAAAACTCGTGAAAAGGCCAATGTTGTAAGTCAAATGAGAATTATTGGTGATGTAGAAGGTAAAGATGTCATCATTGTTGATGATATGGTCGATACGGCAAATACATTGTGTAAAGCTGCCGATTTGATGATGGAAAATGGTGCTACAAGTGTTCGTGCTCTTGTTACGCATCCTATTATGTCAGGTAGTGCATCTGAAAGAATAATGGAGTCTAAAATGGAAGAAATTATTTTTACAGATTCAATTCCATTTGATGTTGCACGTTGCCCAAAAGTTCATATACTTTCTATAGCAGATATGTTTGCAGATACTATTCGTAAAGTGTATGAAAACGAATCAATAAGTTCTCAATATTTATTATAATAAAAATAAATGGACAATAAAAAAAGGCTACTTTAAAGTAGCCTTTTTTTATTGAAAACTCTTTGATTAAAGAGTTTTTCCGTTACTACCTAACACATTAATAATTTTGTGTTTGTATAATTTCTCCATATTGTCGCGAGCAGGACCTAAATATTTACGAGGGTCAAATTCTGCTGGTTTTTCTGTGAAAGTTTGACGAATAGCTGCTGTCATTGCTAAACGAGAGTCTGAATCGATGTTGATTTTGCAAACAGCTGATTTAGCAGCTTCGCGCAACCATTCTTCTGGAATACCAATAGCAGCTTTCAATGCACCACCATATTTGTTGATAGTTTCAACTTCTTCTTGAGGAACTGAAGATGAACCGTGTAGTACGATAGGGAATCCTGGAAGTTTTTCTTCTACAGCTTTCAATACATCGAATGCCAATGGAGGAGGAACCATACGTCCTGTTTCTGGGTCGATAGTACATTGCTCTGGAGTGAATTTATAAGCACCATGAGAAGTACCAATTGAAATAGCCAAAGAGTCGCAACCTGTGCGAGTAGCAAAATCGATTACTTCTTCTGGGTCTGTGTAAGTGTGGTGATCAGAAGAAACTTCGTCTTCAACACCAGCCAATACACCAAGTTCGCCTTCAACTGTTACGTCGAATTGATGAGCATATTCAACTACTTTTTTAGTCAATGCAACATTTTCTTCGTAAGGCAAATGAGAACCGTCAATCATTACCGAAGAGAAACCTGAATCGATGCAGCTTTTGCAAGTTTCGAATGTATCACCGTGGTCTAGGTGAAGAACGATTTCTGGCTTTTCGCAACCTAATTCCTTAGCATATTCAACAGCACCTTGAGCCATGTAACGTAACAAAGTAGCATTAGCATACTGACGAGCACCTTTAGAAACTTGTAAGATAACTGGAGATTTTGTTTCAACTGCAGCTTTAATGATAGCTTGCATTTGTTCCATGTTGTTGAAGTTGAACGCTGGAATAGCGTAACCGCCTTCTACTGCTTTAGCAAACATTTCTCTTGTGTTTACTAAACCTAATTCTTTGTAATTTACCATTTTGATTATATTTTTTATTTGTGAAAATATCTTTTGCAAAGATAATTTAATTTTTAAGAGAGTATGCTATTATTTAGAATATGTTTTTTCTTTTGGTCCTTTTAAGTCAAATGTGTAACCTATGCAGAAAGAAAATACACCATGCATGTATGTTTGTTTTATACCCGAACCAATTTCCTCTATGCCATAAGGAGTGGCTGCATTTTGTGTTACATTGTTAACTCCTTGCATATAACTTGCTTTGAATAATATGTTTTTATACTCTGCAGCAATACCGAGATCGATACCAATTTCTAAACGTTTATAAGTATTGTCTTTCCCAAAAAGCTCTTTTTGGTCTATTTTTGAATTAAAAATGGGTTTTTGCATTGCAGTGTTTTCTTGTGCATAATTTGAACCATCTAACCCTATGTTAAAAGATGGACCTAAAAACATTATTAATGTTGTATTCTTAATTTTTTGTTTGTAGTATGCATGGAGTGGAATGTCAAGGTAATAGAGGTTTTGTTTGAAAGCAATAGGTGTATATTCTTTATATGTAATTACAAAATTAGCATTTCGCATATTAAACATTAGGGCGATGTCGGCACCAAAAGATCTTCCTAAATCATTGTTATTAAGAAAGTCCCATGAAAAAAACGGACCAACTGTAAATCCTGAAACAGGTTTCCTGTTAAAAGATAATGAACTTTTGTCAATACTTGCAAAAGTGTTTGTTAATGAATAACCAGCTTGAATACCTAGTTTTTGTCCCCAAAAAGGTATTGATATACTGATAAAAAGTAAGATGCAAATTATTTTTTTCATAAAATTCTACTCTTAATTTGTTTTAGTTATTAACAACTTCTTTTAACTCAAGTCTTTTTATAAAAATAGTAGAGTAGGGCGGAATTATGTAATTACCATAGGTGTTTTTTGTTCCAGAAACACCATAGGCTAATTCGTAAGGAATGCAAAGTTGCCAAATAGATTCTCGGTTCATTCTTAATAGTGCATTTTGTACTCCTATAGGATAGTTGTATACATAATCCACGGTGTCTAAACTCGTGCAAGTAGTACCATCGCAAAGAGTAGCCGAGTAATTTATTTTTACTATAGAATTTTGTTTGGGAGTGGCACCTTTCCCTTGAAATATAATCTTGTACCTTAACCCCTCGTCAAAAGTATTTAGCTTGTATTCTGATGTTTGGGTTGTTAGGTAGTCTTCATTGTAGTTTTTCCAAACTTCAAAATTTTCTTTGCAACCGAACAAAAAAAGAACAGAAAGGAAAAAAATGTTTTTAAGTTTCATTTGCGTTTGTGTCATTCAAAAATATCTGCAAAAATATATGATTTTTATATTTTCTACAAGTTAAATGTTATCAATAAAAATCAAGAAAATAAATTACGTGAGAATAATATTGTAACGCATAATTGGCTCATATTTGGGATAAACACAAAAATGATTTTAATAACAATGAACAAGAGATATTTGATGAGCAGAAACGAGCAAGAGGCTGTTAGTTGGATAAACAAGAAATGGAAGAAGGTGTGCGACCTTATCCGTAAGATATTCAAGAAGCGTACAGGCGAAGAGTTGCTTTCGAGCGATGAGAATATAATGGATGCTTTGTACAGAAGTTATCAATTATTAGGTAGCAATGATTATGCAATGTTTGATTACTATCGTTCACTTACGGAGCAGATGCGTAAGGAAGATGTGAAAGTGGGTGAGATAAATGAGGAAGAGATTTTTAGTAAAAAAGAAAGTCGCCAGTTTCATAATAGGCAGGACTTAACCACTTCATCCTATGATGATTACAGCGACAAGAAAAAGATACATATAAAACCTATTGTTGCCAAAGAATTATTGGATAAATTATCTGAAAAATGATGAAAACGGATTATTTATAAATAGCTATGAAGAATATAGAGTAAAATCGGAAATCTTAAAGTAGTATGATGTTAAATGTTTTGTATAAAAATAAGTATGTAAAAAATTGATTTGTATGTTTTCTTTATTTAACTTTGCGTGTTGTAAATTTAAAATAAAAAATAATGGAAAAAGTTATTAGAATCATTGTAAGAACTTTATTGTTAGGTTCTATCGTTTTTTTGGGATATCTATGTGTGATGAGTATTCTTACTCCTATTAAATTTGAAGAAGAACGTAACCTGAGAGAAAAAGTTGTAATAAAAAGATTGATTGATATTAGAAAAGTTCAAGTTGAATTTAAAAATCAAAAAGGACACTATACTGCAAGCATCGATACTTTAGTTTCTTTTATAAAAGATGGCAAAGTAGCTGTTGTAATGAAAGAAGGAACTTTGACAGACGAACAATTGCAAAATGGTTTGACAGAGGCAAAAGCTACAGCAATAGTTAGAAAAGGAAATGCGAAAGAAATTGCATCTTTCGGTTTGCAAAATTTCCGTCGTGATACAACTTATGTAAGTGTTTATGAAAATCTTTTCAAAAATGATTATACATTGGAAAATGTAGCAGAAATTTTTGATGTTCCTTATTCTGAAAGCGACAAATTTGAAATCAATACAACTACTTATACAAATGCATCGGGCATCCCAATGTCGCTGTTTGAAGCAAAAGCTCCTTATGAGTCGTACTTAAAAGATTTGGATCGTCAAGAATTAGCTAACTTGATAGATGCAAAAAATAAGTTAGATAAATATGCAGGTTTGCAAGTTGGTTCTATTATAGAGCCAAACAATAATGCTGGAAACTGGGAATAATAAAATGTTTATATCAAAAAGGTTGTTCTTATAAAAGAGCAACCTTTTTTAGTCTTGTGCTATGCGTATAATACAAGGAAAGTTTAAAGGACGAAGATTTTTACCTCCAACAAATATTACTGCTCGTCCAACAACTGATTTTGCAAAGGAGGGTATTTTTAATGTTTTGTCTAATAATTATTTAGATATAGAAAACAAGGAAGTGCTTGATTTGTTTGCGGGTACGGGCAGTATTAGTTTAGAATTTGTTTCACGTGGGTGTAAGTCCGTTACTTCTATTGAAATGAGCGAAAAACAACTCGGATTCATTCATAAAATAACTAATACTTTGAAAATATCCAATATGCGAATTTTTCGTATGGATGTGTTTCGTTATATTAAATCGTGTGCAAATAAATATGATGTAATATTTGCTGATCCTCCTTATCAGTTAGTGAATTTAGAAGAAATACCAGATTTAATTTTTCAACACGAATTGCTAAATGAAGATGGCATTTTTGTATTGGAGCATGGTTCAAAAAACGACTTTAGTAGCCATCCGCATTTTGTAGAACATCGTGTTTATGGGAATGTGAATTTTAGTATTTTTCGATAGGTTTAAATAAGTTCTCCAATTAAGGTTGCGGAAGTTGCGTCTATTATTTTTGCTTTAGCGTAGCTTCCTATTTTTAAATCTTTGCGTGGAACAATTACTACTTTATTTTGTGAGGTTCTGCCGTAAAGGTGTTCTTTTGAGCGTTTCGAAAATCCCTCTATAAGTATTTCGAAGCTTTTGCCAATGTCCATTTGATTCCGTTTTAAAGAACATTCGCTTTGAACTTGCATAATTTCATTTAAACGCTTTAGCTTTATTTCTTCTGAAATGTTATCTGGCAAATTGCGTGCTGCAAAAGTACCAGGACGTTCAGAATATTTAAACATAAAAGCTGAATCGAAACAAACTTCTCTCATAAGGTTTAGTGTGTCGTTGTGGTCTTCGTCTGTTTCGGAGTGGAATCCACAAAAAACATCCGTAGAAATACTACACTCAGGAATGATTCTTCTTATTGCATTTATTCGGTCAAGATACCATTCTCGTGTGTATTTACGATTCATTTTTTGTAATATAGTATTACTTCCAGATTGCACCGGCAAGTGAATACTTTTACAAATATTAGGATGTTTTGCTATTGTTTCTAATGTCTTGTCCGACATGTCTTTGGGGTGCGATGTCGTAAATCGAATGCGTATATTAGGTGCTTCGGTTGCTACAATTTCAAGTAAATCGGCAAAATCAATTTCTTTTTCATTTTGTATAAATTTATAAGAATTAACATTTTGCCCTAAAAGTGTGATTTCTTTGAAACCTTTTGATTGTAAATCTTTTACTTCGTTTAAAATGCTATTAATGTCGCGGCTGCGTTCGCGTCCGCGAGTGTAAGGAACGATGCAGTAGGAACAAAAATTATTGCATCCACGCATAATAGATATAAATCCGCTAATTGAGTTACCCATTCTTAAAGGGATAATCTCTTTGTATGTTTCTGTTGTTGAAAGTTTAACGTTTATTGCTTTTTCGCCTTGTTCGACTGCTCCAATAAGATTTGGAATATCAAGGTAAGCATCAGGACCAACAACAATATCTACGCCGTGTTTTTCAAGCATTTTGTTTTGAACTCGTTCGGCCATACACCCAATTACTCCAATGATTAAATCTTGTTTCTTTTTTCGTAGTGAATTGAAATATTGCAAACGAGATAAAACCTTTTGCTCTGCATTGTCTCTAATAGAACAAGTGTTTATAAATATAAGGTTTGCATCAGAAATGTCGGTTGTTAAAGAAAATCCATCCATTTTTAATATAGAACCAACCACTTCGCTATCAGCAACATTCATTTGGCATCCGTAAGTTTCTATATAAAAGTTTTTCTTTTTCATTGTTATTGTCGTTTACCTGTGATAATTTTTTTTATTTCATTCAATTTGTTGAGTGCCTCTATTGGTGTTAAATTGTTGATGTCGGCATTCTTTATTTCGTCCCTAATTTGTTCAAGAACAGGGTCATCTAATTGAAAAAAGCTTAATTGAATACCACTTTTTTCGTTTATTATTTCATTTATTGGTTTTGAAATATTGTCTTTGTTTTGTGATTTTTCTAGTTGAACAAGAATCTCTTCCGATCGTTTTACTATACTAGGTGGCATACCTGCCATTTTTGCTACATGAATACCAAAACTATGTTCGCTTCCTCCTTTCAATAGTTTTCGCAAGAAAATTACTTTTTTGTCAATTTCTTTGACAGATACATTGTAATTTTTTATGCGTGAGAATGTGCGTTCCATTTCGTTTAATTCGTGGTAGTGAGTCGCAAATAGAGTTTTTGCTTTTAGAGTTGGATGCTCGTGAATATATTCAACAATTGCCCACGCAATAGAAATTCCGTCGTATGTGCTAGTTCCTCTTCCTAATTCGTCAAAAAGGACTAAACTTCTATCCGATAGATTATTCAAAATGCTAGCTGCTTCACTCATTTCTACCATGAATGTAGATTCTCCTGCGGATATGTTGTCGCTTGCACCTACACGAGTAAATATTTTATCAACAAGACCTATTTTTGCAGATTCGGCAGGGACAAAACTTCCGATTTGTGCAAGAAGTACGATTAATGCTGTTTGTCGAAGTAGAGCCGATTTACCTGCCATATTTGGCCCTGTTATGATAATGATTTGTTGTTGTTTATCATCAAGATAAACATCGTTTGGGATGTACTCTTCTCCAATTGGTAGCCTTTTTTCAATAACAGGATGTCTTCCTGCTTTTATATCAAGAATATTTTCTTCGGTAATAACTGGGCGAATGTAATTGTTTTCTTCTGCTATTTTTGCAAAAGAAAATAAGCAATCAATTTGTGCAATAATATTACAATTTATCTGAAGTATAGATGTAAAATCGGAGATGAAACTAATAAGATTGTTGAAAATGATTGATTCTAAAACACTAATTCGTTCTTCTGCACCTAAAATTTTTTCTTCGTACTCTTTTAATTCTTGAGTGATATAACGTTCTGCATTTACTAAGGTTTGTTTCCGGATCCACGTCTCTGGAACTTTTTCTTTATATGTGTTTCTTACTTCGATAAAATATCCGAAAACATTATTGTAGCCTACTTTTAAACTTGGTATCTCTGTTCTTTCACTTTCGCGTTGTTGTATTTTTAGCAGAAAATCTTTCCCTGAAGTTGAAATATCTCGTAGCTCATCTAATTCTTCGTTGACCCCACTGCGTATGATATTCCCTTTGGTTAGCAATAGTGGTGGGTTCTCGTTTATTTCTTTCTCAATTTTTTCTCGAATAGAGTTGCAATCAGAAATTTGTTCGCCAAGTGCTCTGATAAGTTCTTCATTGGAGTCGATACACATTTCTCTTATAGGTGCAATTGCACAAAGAGCATTTCTTAATTGCCAAATATCTCTAGGGGAAACTCGTCCTACTGCAATTTTGGATACAATTCTTTCTAAATCGCCAATAAAAGACAGATGTTCATTAAGAAACTCTTTTTTATCGGGATTTCTGAAAAAATACTCAACTATTTGATGGCGTTTCGTAATTTGAAGTTCGTTTTTTAATGGAAAGGAAAGCCATCTTTTTAGTAATCGACCACCCATAGGAGTGTTTGTTTTGTCAATAACATCAATTAGGGCTTTGGCAGACTCATTGTTGCCAGAGTAAAGTTCAAGATTGCGAATTGTAAATTTATCTAACCAAACAAACTGATCTTTTTCTATTCTGGAAATTGTAGTAATATGTTTTAATTGCTCATGATGAGTGCTGTCCATATAATAAAGAATTGCACCTGCAGCAATTATCGCATTGTTTAAGTTGGAAATTCCAAAACCTTTTAAATTTTTAGTTTCAAATTGTTTTAGTAATCTATTGATCGCAGAATCTTCTGTATAAATCCAATCTTCTTGTTCAAAGGTGAGGTTTTTTTTGCCAAAAACTTCTTCGAAGATTTTTTTTTTGGTCCTTTCGTGTAAAATTTCTTTTGGAGCAAAGTTGTTGAG
>JAEIGA010017457.1_pt1 | contig 10936 bp, 6 predicted proteins | sample 9270691 | NCBI WGS metagenome assembly JAEIGA01 (sample SAMN17057246, study PRJNA624740) | gut metagenome | biome: biome; isolation source: fecal sample | host: Bos grunniens | place: China: Xizang | collected 2019 | reverse complement strand
CTCATATTCTGGCTGTTCCAGAGTATCACCCGCAAGGAAGAGGAGACACAAACCCCTGTGTGGCGCATGCCGCGCTTTTATCTGTTGCTAGCGCTGATAGTATTCGCATACTACATTCGCACGCAGGCAATAGCCATTATCGCCGGATTCCTCATAGGCTTTCTTTTTATGCGCCGATACACACTGTCGGCAGCCGTGGTGGGTGTATTTGCCATAGGCTACCTGCCCTGGATGCTGCGCAACAACCTATTGGGGCTTAATCAGTCGCGCTACATCAGTCAGATAGACTTTACAAACATCTTCTCTACCGCAAAGATGCTCATTGTGCAGGCAATGCCCGAGAGCATCATTCCCTTCGTTCCCGTAAACTACGACGAGCCGGCCGGCGCAATGCTGTGGATTTTCGCAATAATAGTGCTTGCGGCGGTGCTTTACGGTTTTTGGAATATGGGCAAACTACGTTGGCCGCTCTTCTTCTATTTTTGCGGAACAATAGGCATAATTTCGCTTTTCAATGTCCCCAGCCAATATCGCTACCTTACCACCGCCACCCCCTTCCTGACAATGGGACTTTTCGTGGGACTCTATAAATTTGGAGAATTTGTAGCTGCAAAATATATGAAATGCGGATTCTCGGCATGGATACTGTTGCTGCTTTTTGTCCCAATGGCAATGCAGGAGGACAAAGGCGACAAGCACACGCTGGGCGACCTTCACGCGCTTGCCGAGGAGAAATTCCCCGCGCAGTTCAACAACTTCTTCAACATGGGCAAAATGCTTGCCAAGCACGACGCAGATGCCATTGTGTGTTCACGCAAGCCCGAGCTTCTTTACGCAACGTCGGGAATGCGCGGCGTGCACTATCTCGAGAGCGAAGATACGGGAGTGATGCTGCAAGGAATGCTCGATAAAAAGGTAGATTATGTACTTTTCGAGCAGTTGGGATTCGGCTCCACCTATCGCTATCTGCTGCCCTGCCTGCAGAAACACCCCGACATTTTCAAGGTTGTGGCGCAACTGAAAAACCCCGAGACCTACCTTTTTGCATTCGACAAACAGAAGGCCGAAGAGTGGCTGAATGCAAACAAATAAGAGCGTCGGCACCGGATAAATTCACATAAAAAGAGTGAAAGAAACAGATACAAAAGCATTGCATTGAATAAAAAATAATGCAATGCTTTTTATTTGCACAAATTATTTATCTTTTTGCTAAAAGCATATATATTTGCAAAAAGCAAACTTATGAAAAATGGATTCGCCTGCAATAAATAAACGAATAAATGTAAATATTTTTTCTATATCTGTACGTTAAACGACATAGTATATGTTTAAAAACATCACATTTATCTTGGTATTTCTATCCGCAATCACAGCTTTTCCGCAAGGGGTACAATGGAGTATTTCTGAGAAATTTTCACAAGCAGAGATAAACTCTACAGAGAAGAGACTAATCGAAATATTAAAAGATAAGTTTTGCGTGGGAAATATTAACGAATACAATATTCTGCCAATATTCTCTGTGGATTTTATTTTGCCATTTACGAAAAAGTCGCATTTTGACAATGCTGAAATATATGACTGCATAAAACCAAGATATATGGTTTTTAACTCAAAAATAAAAAAATGGAAAAACGAATCGGGGAAATATCTCTGTATTTGCAGAGCAAAAATTTCATATAACATTTCCAGCAACAATAATAGGCTTATTGAATTTCAAGAGATAAAAAATATTAAAGATTCAGCATATAGCATCAACTACAACAGCAATGTTTACAATCATATAGTTAAAATAGTTACGCCACGATTTTTTAATTTAACACCATCGTATTTTTTGTATAGCGATAAAATCCCCAAGCTATTCACAAAGAAACGCCCCATAAACAAAGAAAAGGCCTATCTTATGCCTGAAACATATATAATTTATCGCAACGACGGAGTTATTGTATACCAAACAGACAATTCTGAACTTGTACGCAAAGATAAATTTATAACAATAAATGATTACGGCAAAAGATACGATTACAAGGAACTTGTCAGACTAAAAAAAGCAAACAATTACAAAGCCTTTTTTATCTTGAATATTCCGGGAATGACGACCGGATACATAAACGATTATAATGCTAAGATAAGGGAGCATCTGTGCGCAATAGATAAAAATAACAATATTTATATTCTTGTCAAATACCTCAAAGCAAACAAAGAGCCACAAGAGCAATATATCGTTTACCCAATAGAGGGGTATCTAAAAGAAAGAATATGGCAAAAAGATTCACTACAATATATAAATAAAAGCGAACTTATCGGTGGTGATTATAATTTTGACTAAGATGAAACAGCGAGTAATATTATTATTCATTATATGCACACAGATATTACTGCCTATTTTTTCACAAGATAATACAGGCAAAAAACATCTGTTGCAACTATTGTCGGAAGAGAGAATCGATTCGGCCAACAACTGCATTATAAAACTTTTCCAAGATTGGTATAAAATAGGCAAAAATGAAAACTTAAGAATATTGACAATATTTGATGCGCAATATGATGTGCGCAAAAATGAAAATATCACAACCCACAATTTCTATAAACGGATTAAACCCGCATATTGTGTTTTTGAAAAGAGGTTAAAGAGAGACCGCAACAAGTATGCATTACGTTCAAATAGCCGTTACACGCGCAGTATCATGCATTCAATGATGCATTTTGTTCGCAAGGAAGATAGAAAAACATATATATGGCGTATGGTAAATAACTTTTTGCAAGGAACTGAGTTTGAGGATTTCAAAGACACCTCATACATTTTATACCCTGCTAAAAAGCAAATAAAAGAAGAGCGCATATATCTTAAACCTATAAATTTCGTCATATATGGTGTAAAAGATACTGCAACTATTGCATATTCAGAAATATCCCATACAGATGATTTTAATTTCTACTCGTTATACATAGAGCCGGCAAACCCAAGCAAAATGTATAGTAGCGACAAATTATTGGTCGAGCTCGCCATAAAACATAATTTTTACACATATTTTTGCTTTACACCTTTTTATAGCCCTACCCTTTCAAATCACACAAATATTGTAGGTTTAAAAAGACAACTACTTCTGTGCGCAATCAGTAGAAACAAAGAATTTTATATCGTAAAAGTTAAAAACGGAAAAGCCACAATATACCCATTGGAAAAGTTTATTGCGGAACAGAGAGGTGTTGATTTTGAATTTTGCGATTCGTGGGGACTGTTTGATTAACTATAAAAGCCCGAACACATTGGAAACAACAAACAGAAGATGGATTCGGAAAATTTTATGGACAGATATTTATCGATTATGCTACACATATATTAAGATACGGAGACATAAATGCTATTTATACCACAAATGGGAGCTATGATAATTTAGCAAATGAAATAGAGACTAATTACAAAAATCGTTAAAAAATATGAAGCATTTGCAATACTTTATTATAATTGCTATCTCACTAACATTTTCATCGTGTTTTTTATCGTACCGCGCAAGATTAAATTGTATAATCGTAAACAATGATGTAATTGAGAAACTATACATCTATAATGACACATTGATAATAGATGAAGAAGGATTTATAAAAGAAAGTAAATACTATTTTAAGGATTATAATAAACGGGTGGCAAAAGGGGCTCCATCATTGTTTAGAAATGAGGAAATATATAAATACTATCATGGTAAAATGTCTGATGAAAGACTGTTACATTATATCTTTTGTAAATTCAAACGAGAAACTCAACAGTGCGAGTGTCAATATTTTGCCCAAAATAGCAATTACGAATTAAAGATAGATACATTAGATATTCACGTTTCACCTAAAAAGAGTTACAAAATAGCCCCATACGCTTTTTACAATATAAATAGTTACGACTCTGTAATAATAAGCTATGATTATAGAACCAACAATGCACCACGTAATTTATTCCACCATAAGTCGCATTGTATAACCAAACTTATCTTGGTAGGTAAAAATGACTCTATAATAATCGGTTACAACGAATTGCGGAAAAGAGTCAACGATTTTTGGAAAAACAACAGAGAGAATGTTGCAAACAGCAATGATTGGTGTATCTTTATCCCTGTAGATTCTTTGTTGAAATAATCAATAGATAATATCATGGATTTTTCGGAATGCCGATGTTTGAAGATTTTTATAAAGCAGAATAGTCGTAATTCCGGAGGTATGAAGATGTTCCCGCCGTACGAAGAGGCTATAAAATAACAGTAAAGACTCCTTTTCATCGCCCTGCGGGCATTGAAAAGGAGTCTTTATGTGAAGGCAAGTAAAGATGTTCCTTACCACTTTATACTAACGATACAGGGCTACACTCCCTCGGCATCTTTGTAGACGAAGCGACGAATTTTTTTTGTTGCTGTCTTTTCAAAAGGCTCTTTCATCACCTCTACTGCGCCCACCATTGAGCTTTTGTTCACCTTCTTGTTTACTATTTTCAGGATGCGCTGCTTGTACTCGTCGAGCTTTTTGAAGAACTCTTCCTCGCCCTGCTGGTCCCAATCGATGACATTGTCGTTGAAGGTGACAAGAGCGACGAGCTTGCCGCCACGCTGCATCACAATAGACTCGTTTACCTCTTCGATGTCGTTGATGACCTTTTCAATCTCTTCGGGGTAGATATTCTCACCCGACGCGCCAAGAATCATATTGTTCAGACGGCCTTTAATATAGTATTTTCCTTTGGCATCGATGCAGGCAAGGTCGTTGGTGCGGAACCAGCCATCTTCGGTGAAGGCTGCGCGTGTGCGCTCGGGATCTTTGTAGTAGCCGAGCATCACATTGGGGCCTTTGGCTACAATTTCACCTTCGCCTGTCTCGGGATTGACATTGTGCAGTTTAAGCTCTACGTTTCTTACGGGGATTCCTATTGAGCCAGCCGTACGTGCCTTTTTCACTGAGAAGCTGAGCAGGGGCGAGGTCTCGGTGAGTCCGTAGCCGATGGCGTAGGGGAAATTGGCTTTCAGCAGAAAGGCCTCGATGTCCGGGTCGAGTTTCGCACCGCCGATGCCAAAGAATGTTACCTTTCCACCAAATGTCTTTTTCAGTTTCATGCCTATAATCTTGCACATAAGGCCGTAGGCATTTTTGTTCATCCATGTGAGCAGAGGGCTCTTCTTTATTGTGGGCTGAATGCTGTTCTTGTATATTTTCTCGATGATGAGGGGCACGGCGAGGATAGTCGTGGGGCGCACCTCTTTCATTGCCTTGAGAAGGAGCGAGGGCACTGGCGGCTTTGACATATAGTAGACGCTTGCACCAACGTACATAGGATAGAGCATGCCTATGGTCATTTCGAATGTGTGGGGCATGGGCAGGATAGAGAGCCAACGGTCCTTTTCGCCGCGCTTGGTTGCATAGTAGCATGAGTGCACGCACGAAATGAGGTTGCGGTGGCTGAGCACTACTCCCTTGGCATTGCCTGTGGTACCCGAAGTGTAGTTGATGGTTGCAATGTCGTCGGGCATGGGCTGCGCCACTTTTCCGTCGCAGGTGAACTTGCTGTCGTCTCTTTTAATCTCTTCGAATGTCTCGATGTCGATAACGAGCGTCATCTTGTCAATGCACTCTTTGCTGACATTCGACAGCAGTCGTTTAGAGACAAAGAGTACCTTGCTCTCGGAGTGGTTGAGGATGTTTGTAATCTCGTTCTCGGAACATTCGGGGAGGATGGGAATTGATATTCGTCCGAAGGCTACGGTGCTGAAGAATGCAACCGTCCAGTTGGGCATATTCTGCGAGAGGATAGCCACTTTGTCGCCGGCTCCGATGCCAAACTGTGTGAGGCGTTTGGAGATTGAGTCACACTTTTTCTTGAGTTCCTCGTATGTGTATCCACCCTCGGCGTCAATCATCACCGAAAGACGATTTTTGGGGAAGAATGTGGTTGCATACTCATAGAGTCTGCCCAAAGTGTTCACATAGTTCTCGCGAACAGATTTTATTCTTTTATACAAGTATTTCATAGTATCTTTTTATGATTACAAGCAAAGATACTATAGTTTGAGGAATTATAGAGGATTGCAGGTGCTTTTTTATCATCATTTACCAAAGATTGCCTCTCAGTTTACATAAAAATACCTAAAGTAAGAATTTTTGCGACCGAAAAAAGCCATCTGCAACAGCAGGCCGCAAGAATGAGATAAAGAATACTGCACTCTATCATTTGTTAAATTTATCACAAAAGACTCTTTATTATTAAATATTTATTATTTTTGCGTAATAAATTGCATATATTGCGCAATTAGTGTTTTTGCGCGCCGAATAGTGGATAAACAATTAAAAACATAAAAATCTAACAAATGAAAAAGAATTTATCACTTTCGTTTTTCAGGTTGTTACTGCCTCTCTTTGTGCTGTTCTTCGGCACCACAAGAGCCATGGCTGCGACCGAAGTACATGTAGAGACAGCGGGCACACTATCGACCCTGCTCACTACTACTGAAACGACGCTCAAAATCACCGGTATCATCAACGGTACCGACGTAAAGTATCTGCGCAGCCTCATCAATGCAGGCAGTGTGACCGACCTCGACATTTCCGGAGTGGAGTTCGCAAGCGGTGGCGAGGCCTATTTAGAGAGCTACAAGACTGAAGAATATGTTATCGGCCACTCGATGTTCAAGGAGTGTAAAAACCTGAAGACCATCCAATTGCCGCAGACAATTTCCGAGATTAAGCAGAATGCATTCTCGGGCTCGGGATTGCGCAAGATTGACATCCCCAACAGTGTGTCGTCATTGGGCGGCGACGCATTCGCATATTGCGGCTCGCTGGACACAGTAATCATCGGTAGCCGCGTAACAAGCTTCAGCCAGGGAGTATTCTATGCTTCGAGCGTAAAGTATGCTTATGTAAAGCCTCTTAACCCCGCAAGCACACCCGCTTATCTTTTCTCATCGAGCCCCACTATACGCGTCTACACAAAAGCGCTCAATGACTACCAGGAGAGTAGCTGGAAAAACTATTACGGCGCTATTGAGGGAGGATTGGAGGAGATTTATCCTTTGGAGGCCGACCCCGCAGAAATAGTGAACAATCTGCGCGAGACATATTTCGACGACGCAGCATGCACACAGCTCAAGGCCGAGTATCTTGCAATGAGCGACGAGGAGCTTACAAAAGCATTCACCGACGGAGGAATGCCCTCGTTCATGGTAGATATTGCCCTGAAACTCAAAAACGAGAACTGGGCAAAATATGAGAAGGAGTTCCGTATCAACAGCTACAAGGCATTCAGCGACGCAAACTACTGGAACGAGAAGATGAAGAGCACCGGTGGTTCTTACATGGGTAACCCCACAGGTATCTACACAGGCAACCTCGAGACACTCTACGTATTTGTAGATAGCGATATTCCCGCCGATGCTACTCTGTACATTGCAGGAGCAGCCGGCAACCATCTTTTGAACGGCGCCAAGAACGGCAAAGAGCTTAAAAAGGGATTGAACATCGTGGACGGCACAAGAAACGCACTCTTCTATGTTCTTTACACTGCCGACACAAAATCGAAGACAAAGACACTCGACGAGTGGCCCAAAATAAAGATTCATATTCAGGGTGGTAGAGTAAACGGATACTACGACGTTGCACGCAAGAGCGACAGCGACTACAAGGCACTGCTCAACGCTGCCACACACGAGCTTTTCACCATCAAGAGCGAGCACGCTCTCTTCAACTTCCAGACAGCAGCATATAAAGAGGTGTGGCCCAACACCATCGACCGCAGCATCGAGTGGTTCGACAGCCTCACAGTATGGCAGCAAGAGCTTATGGGATACACAGCAGCTGTAGCCAACGGACAGCGTAACTACTACCCCCACAACCTTTCGGGTGGCGAGGCTATTGCTCCTTTGTTCTACAACAACCCCAACTTTGCTATTCAGGGCGACGCAAACTCGGCCGGTTACGCAAACTCTAGTACCTACCGTACAATGTACAACTCTGTAGAGTGTATCAGAAACTCATTCGACGTCAGCCGCGACAATATGGACGAATGGTGCGCCGGCCACGAGTGTGGTCACAACAACCAGGGAACCATCAACCTCGAGGCTTGTGCCGAGGCTTCGAACAACCTTTTTGCCAACGTGGGCCGTTTCCTTTTCGGACGAAATGTTACAACAGGTTCTTCGCTCGACTTTGTAATGGCAGAGTATGCCGACAATATATGTTTCTCGGCACGCGACCTGGGCACAAGATTGCGTATGTACTACCAGCTCTATCTTTATTTCCACCAGGCAAAGAAAAACACATCTTTCTACCCCGAACTGTTCAAGGCATTGCGCGAGGACCCCTTGAAGCTCTACAACACCGCTTCGAGCTACGGACGCAACGGCTCATTGAAGTTCGTGCGCAAAGCGTGTGAGGTTGCCCAGGAGGACCTCTCGGATTTCTTCAGAGCATGGGGTCTCTTAACGCCTGTCAAGAACTTAAAGATCGAGGACTATGGAAACTACACTATGACTGTATCACAGGCCAACATTGACAAGACCATTGCCGAAATCTCAAAATACCCCAAGAACCGTACACTTCTGTTTGTTGAGGACCGCGTGGACCACGTGCTTCGCAACGGTCTTTTCTCTAACGAAGGAGAAAAACGCAACGGTTCGGATGCTATAGGCAAGAATGGCGACCTGGGACAGTTCACTGACTTCTTACCCGGTGCTTGTGAGCCTTCGAGCTACACATACACACAGTCCGACTCGCTCTACAGCATGAAAGGCTCGGGTGGCATCGGATTCCTGATGCTCGACAAGGACAGCAACTTCGTGTATGCTTCTAACTCTTTGAATTTCTACATTCCCAGCAGCATCACCACAGAGTTTACTATCTACTCGGTAGATGCCGACGGTACATTGCACGAAGCAATTAAGGCCGGTGACGGTACACAGTATGTAACGCTCACCACAGCCGGCGCACTCGACGACTCGCTCACCACAGAAGCTATCAAGGCGGTTATCAGCGGCCCCATCAACAGCACCGACTTCAAATACATACGTCAGCTTATCAACGACTACGACCTTTCATCTATCGACCTCTGGAACACCAACATCAAGAGCGGTGGTAGAGCTTACTACGAGACCTACACTTGCCCCGTAAACACCATCGGTGCAAAGTTATTCTACAACTGCACCAACCTTACAAGCATTGTACTTCCCAAGACAATTACAAGGATTAACAGCAATGCCTTTGCAAACTCGGGAATTACAGGTATCAGCATTCCCGACAATGTGACCATTGTATACGGCGACGCATTTGCATATTGCAAGAACCTTTCAACGGTAACCATCGGCCGCAAGGTAACGGAAATGGCACAGGGAGTATTCTACAGCTCACCTGTGAAGGATGCGTATGTATACGCAACCACTCCTCCCAAGGTATCGGCTTACCTTTTCTCGAGCAAGCCTGTGATACACGTATACGCATCATCGTTGGCTGCGTACAAGGCATCGGATTGGGCACAGTATGGTACTCTTGTGGGCGACCTCGACAACTTCACTGCTATCGAGGATGTAGAGCCCGACACTGTTGAGGAGTGTGTGGATGCACCCATCTACGACCTCTTCGGACGCAGAGTGAAAGAGTCGGCGTTGAAACCCGGCACAATCTACGTGCGTAAGGGCAAGAAATTCATTGCAAAGTAATTTCTGAGACCATCCATAAAAGCAGTCGGCGGGCACTCTAAAGTGTCCGCCGACTCTATTTTCACACTGCGCTGCACGAGAGAGATTTCATCGAGCAATATTCACCCACCCTCCGAGACTGCGTTTGCGCTTGCGCCTCGCACTCTCTTACTTTATACAATGGGGCTATCTATCCACCAAAGAGCATTGACAGCATCAAAGAAACGATGGGAATTGCTGCGATAAAATAGCAATCGCATAGATGTCACCACAAAAAAAGATGTTACCCTGCAACCGTCTCGGTTGCAGGGTAACATCTTACTATTCTTACACTATTTTAGTCGAGTGCATCTATAATGCCCTCGGCCCAGAATTTAGCGAGTTTCTTCGCACCCTTTGCGTTGGGGTGAAGATAGAATGTTCCTGCATTGCCGGGCTCGGCGAAACAATATTTTGCATAATTCTCGTGGAAATATTCAAATGCATCGTCGTCGCCCATCATTGCATCGCCACGCTCGTCGTCAAGCTCTTCGAGCACGGGAGTGTAACCAATGAGGCGGTTCAGGCCTTTCTGAAGGTACTGAGCGCCATTGTAGGTGTTGGGGCTGTACCAAATGGGACGCTGGAAGACAAATTTTGCACCGGGAGCAATCTCTTTTAGAGCCTCCATGATGGTGATGAGGTTTTTCTTGTAGTTCTCGTTCGATACGGGACAGCCTGTGGGGCCTGTGCATGCACTGTCGTTGGTGCCAAGCATTATAGAGAATACGATGGGAGCAGAGGTCTCGGCCTGAATCTCACGCACTGCCTTCACTACACGGGGGAAATAGCGGTTGTGCGATGGAAGAAAGTCGTAGGTTGTTGCACCACTCCAGCCGCAGTTGCGCCAGATGACGTTTGCCTTAAATTTCTTTGCAAGTATCTGCGAGGTATACACAGGAGGTGCAGTCTCGTTGCGGTTCTCATGCAGAGCACCGTAAGTGATACTGTTGCCAATGTAGATGATGGCAAAATCTTTTTTTCCGCCGCCTGCATAAGCGCATGTGAGTGCAAGCAGCAGAGTCATTGCTAATGAGAAAATTTTACGTTTCATAATAGTTTATTTTTTAAAAAGTTCATTTTCAGGAATTTCCCAATTATCTGTGCGGAAAGGTGCAAGAGGAGTGCCCATGCCTGTTATTACATTCGCCTCGATGCTGTTGCGGAATGCGTAACGCACTGCCACAGGGTTTTTCACCGAGTCGCTCTCGACTGTGATGCGGTCGGACACCGGCCAT
>JAEIGA010017456.1_pt1 | contig 10936 bp, 9 predicted proteins | sample 9270691 | NCBI WGS metagenome assembly JAEIGA01 (sample SAMN17057246, study PRJNA624740) | gut metagenome | biome: biome; isolation source: fecal sample | host: Bos grunniens | place: China: Xizang | collected 2019 | reverse complement strand
TGTTCTATATTCAGGAAAAACTCTTAATTTTTCACTTAACAAATATCCTAATAATTTCAAACGACTTTCTGAAGACAAGTCAAATATTTGTCGTTTTAAAGGAGCTACTTCAACTCCTAATTCTACTAAATCAGCTGCTATATCAAAACAATCTCTTCTTGAGCAAGAATAACTAAATGAGCCTGTATCTGTACAAAGTCCTGTATATAAAGCTTTGCCTATTTCTTTATTTAGTTTTGAAGAATCTATTTTTTTTATTATTTTATAAGTTAATTCGCAGGTTGAAGAAGCTTCTTCTTCCGAAAAAACAACATCAAATTTATCAGGATTAATATGATGATCTATCAATACTGTTGGTGCAGTTTGTTCTTGCAAGTATTGTTCTAATTCTTCTGAAGTACGAGATAGTTTATTCAAATCCATATATATCAACAAATCAGCTTCTTTTATTACTTGTTTCGCATTTAGAAGTCCATTGCTTGATATAATATGGTTTACGCCTTCATAAAGAAAAGAAAAGTTTTCAGGATATTCATTTGGATAAATAATACATAAATTCTCCTTTCCATACTCCCTTAAAAACTTATACAAACCAACGGTAGAGCCTATAGCATCTCCATCTGGGTTAAAGTGAGATAAAAGTACTATATTGTTAGATGATTCTATTAATTTCAAGAATCGTTTTATTGTTTCTTCATTTAAAATCATTTTTTCTTGAATTAAGAAAACATATTCTTCATTTTTTCAAAGAAGCTCTTTTCTTTGGCATTAGGTTTAGGATTAAAGCTTTCGAATTTTGAAAGTTCATCTAATATTTTCTTTTCTTCTTTTGTATAGCTTTTTGGCACCCAAACATCTACCCTTACTAATAAATCTCCTTTTGAATATCCATTTACATCAGGCAAACCTTTACCTTTTAAACGGAAAACTTTACCTGAAGGCATTCCTTGTTCTATTTTAAATTTAACTTTACCACTTAAAGTAGGAACTTCGATTGTTGTACCTTGAACTGCTTCAGAGAAAGTGATATAAGTTTGCATACATAGGTTATTGCCATCTCTTTCAAATAGTTCGTGGTCAACCTCTTCTACAACTACAATCAAATCTCCGTTTATTCCGTTTCTTGCTCCAGCATTTCCTAATCCTCTCATTGCTAATTGCATACCATCAGAAACTCCAGCAGGAATTTTGATTTCTACAATTTCTTCGCTTTGAACAATTCCTTCTCCTCTACAATCAGGACATTTATCTTTGATTATGCTACCTTCACCATTACAATGTGGACAAGTAGTTTGAGTTTGCATGTTTCCTAAGATTGTTCTTTGGACTTGTATTATAACTCCAGAACCTCCACAATGAGAACAAGTAGTTTTTTCAGAACCTGCTTTAGCTCCACTACCTCCACAAGTTTTACAAGCTACATATTTTTTAACTTTTATTTTCTTTTCTATTCCTTGTTCAATTTCTTCTAATGTAAGCTTAACTCTAATACGAAGATTTCCTCCTTTATTAACTCTTTTTCCTCTTCCACTACTTCTTTGTCCAAAACCGCCAAAACCACCAAAGCCACCGCCGAATATATCTCCAAACATAGAGAAAATATCATCCATATTCATACCAGCTCCACCGCCAAAGCCACCTTGTCCATCTACTCCTGCGTGTCCAAATTGGTCGTATCTTGCTCTCTTATCTTTATCTCTCAATACATCATAAGCTTCTGCTGCTTCTTTGAATTTTTCTTCAGCAGATGCATCTCCTGGATTCTTATCAGGGTGATATTTAATAGCTAATTTTCTATATGCTTTTTTTAATTCGTCCTCTGTAGCATCTTTCGATACCCCAAGCACTTCATAATAATCTCTCTTTGACATAGTCTTTTGTTCTTTTGTTCCTTTTCTTACATCGCAACAACTACTTTGGCATATCTGATTACTTTATCATGCAGATAATAACCTTTTGTTGTTTCATCTAATACCATTCCTTTTTGTTCTTCACTTGCAGCAGGCATTTGAGCTATTGCTTCATGAATATTTTCATCAAATTTTGTGCCTTTTGCATTCATTGGTTTCAATCCTTTTTGTGTAAGAACTGACATCAACTTATTATAGATTAGTTCTAAACCTTCTTTAGTTTTTGCGAATTTTTCATCTTCAAATTGCTCAAAATTTGCTAATGCTCTTTCATAGTCATCTACAACAGGTAGTAAGTCTTTTATTGTATTTTCTGCAGCAGTTTGAATTAATTCAAATTTCTCTTTCGAAGAACGTTTTCTGTAATTTTCAAAGTCAGAGTATAATAAAAGATATTTTTTATTTAATTCTTCTAATTTTTCGCCTAATTCTTCTTCTTTACTTTTTGGTTCTTCTTGAAGTTGTTCTTCTTGTTCTTGATTTTCTTCGTTCAAAATTTCTTCTCTTTCTTCAACAGTCTTTTGTTGTTCTTCCATGATTTTATTCTTTTTTTTCTTATTAAACATAATCAATTTGCAATGAAGTATATGTAATTTTTATTCCGTTCTTTATTTTATGACATTTTGTCAATCTCTATGCTTAAATATATCCATTTTTGTCATAGGACGATGTTGCTCTAACCAACTAAATCCTTTTAGAGTTTTTTCACTATCATTTATCCTATAATAATCATCTAAATAAAATTTAGGCAAATCTATTGCTGTCATCTTTTTTAGTTGTCCTTTTTCAAAATAAAGATTTAGTTTACTACTCTCTCCTATATTTACACCTGTGAGTTTTTTAGTTTTCTTACCCTCTTCCCAAAAATAAAATATACTCTTAACTTGATGTTCTATTTCAGCATAGGTGATTTTATTATTTGAAAAATCAGCTTTAAACTTTCGTCCACTTATTTGATTAAAATATTGCGATGTAGTTGTATCTGAATTTTGAGCTATTATAACATTTGGATACATATACATTTCTTTCACAATATTGTTATCTATCTTAAGACTTATGGTGTCTGCAGTAAATTGATTGCTTTCGCTCCACAATATCGGTTCTCCTAAAAAATACACTAATGAATCTTTTATATCATAGTACAAATTATCAGAAGCACCTTGCATATCTTTTCTATAAAATTTAAGATAATGATAAGCATAAACCTCTTCGGCATTCATTGCAGTATCAAAATTAATCCATATAGTATCGCAATGCAAATGAAGAGTATCTTGATTTTCTATTTGTTGCACCAATATATCTTGACTTAAAAACATATATGGCACTGATGATTTTTCATCTTTTTCTAAATAAGAAGAATATGCTATTACTTGATTTGCAGTATCAACTAAATGAACGTTATTATAAGCTTTTGAATATTCTGTGTCTGTATTGTAGTATATACTATCTGCAACAAGTGATTTTGAATCTGAAACAATTAAATTATTTGCATAAAGCAAAGCATCATCTGTTTTGCTATTGTAGAATATTGAATCTGAAAATATATCCGCTTTAGGTGTTTTGATTATTACATCTTGTGCAAATTCAAAAGTTTTAGTTTCTATGAAATAAGTACCCATTTGACTTTCCATAGTATTTTCCTTATCCCATATATTTGCATGAGTAGTATATCGTACGGTTTGGTCAACTCTATCCATTACAAGATAATCTGTTTGCAAAGTAACTTCATCATCATGTAATGTTACTATTTCTCCAAATACTTCTGCAACCTTTATATTTGCATCATAAACAAACTCATCTCCATATAAATGAAGAGTATCTTGATAGATATGAATATTATTGTAAGCGTTGATTATATTGTCTTGGGTATTGAATACGGCAGAGTCACAAGTCATAGTCATTCCTTCATGATTAAAAACAACATTGTTTTTTAATATTAAGTGATTGGGGAAAGAAGGTTTTTTCTCTCCCCAATCTGAACTATAACTTATTTCTTTTTGTGCTGATAATGTAGAAAATGAAAATACAGCTAACATAAACACTATGCTAACTATATTATTCTTTGTTTTAATCTTCGTATTCATCATTTGAACCAACTAATCCTTGATATCTAAACGATTTATCGTAGGTTAGTTTGATGTATTTTTTATCTTTTTTACCTTTTATTTTTTCTGATAATTCTATATAAAAGTATGTATCTAATTTTCTGTCAGTAACAGTTTTTCTATACTTCATATCATATTCCACTTTTTGGAATTTTTCTATTTTAGCATTTGGATAACGTTCTGTCAAATCCTTCATTAATGGACGAGGGTAACGTTCTTTCAAAACTTCTTTTGAAGTTGTCATTAACATACCATCTGCTTTGTATACCAACTCTGTTTTAATTCCTCTGTTTTCAAACAAAGCTTTAAAATTTTCACCTTCAGCAACCCATTCAACCTCTTCTATTCTTGGGAATTTCTTTTTGAAAGCAGTCAAAACTTCTTCTGGAGTAGCTGATATATTAAGTGTTTCAGGAACATCTATTTCAACATCTTTTGATTTTTTCTTTCCTGCGCTCTTTACATCATCATCAATTCTTATTTCCAAACCACTTCCATCCATTTCTGCTCTTTCAGCCATTTTTCTTTGTCTGTATTCTATAGCTTCTGGATTTAAACGTGAGATATAGTCTTTCTTAACAAAATCTGGATCAGGTGCATTAGTCTTTGTAAGTTTTCCTCTTGGGTCAAAAATCATTTCATATTCTGTTTGACCAAGACCTTTCATTGCTATTATTAGTCTATAATAGTTATCTCCTGAAAAATCTTCTATGTATTCTGATTTTTTGATTCTATATCCTGGATAGTTGTTTAAGAAATAGTTAGCAACTAATGTTGGTAATTCTTGCTCTGCTACATTAAATATTGTAAACTGCCAATTACCTGTTGCTGTCAAAAACACTCTTCCTATTTGTTCATCTATGCTTATTTCCGCAACATATTGTCCTGTTTCAAAATACCAACCTTGTAATTTATAGTCTGAATAAGTATTTTCCAAACCTAATCTAACTTCTTGCGGTATATCTGAGTTTCGTAACTTTTGTGCATTAAGTCCCAAAGATAAGGCTAACAATAAGCTCACTAATATTATACGTTTCATACTTATCTATTTTATTAAATTTCTGCTTTTAAGATTGTATCTTTTCTATTAGGACTTGTTGAAACTAAAACTATAGGCAAACCTGTTTTTTCTTCCAACAAACCTATGTATGATTTCATATTTTCAGGCAAGTCTTCAAACTTGTCTATTCCTTGAAGATCTTGTTTCCAACCTGGACATGAAGAATAAATTGGTTCAATGCTTTGCTCCATATCAAAAGGCAATTCCATTGTTCTTTCTCCATCAATGATGTATTCTTCACAGTATTTGATAGTTTCAAACTCGTTCATCACATCTATTTTCATTAACATTAGATGTGTTACTCCGTTTAACATACAAGCATATTTCAATGCAGGAATATCAAACCAGCCACAACGTCTTGGACGTCCTGTTGTAGATCCAAACTCTCTTCCTTGTTGTCTTAATTGTTCTCCGTTTTCATCAAACAATTCTGTTGGGAATGGTCCACTACCTACTCTTGTACAATAAGCTTTACAAATTCCGAACACTTTACCTATTCTTGAAGGAGCTATACCTAGACCAGAACAAACTCCTGCTGTAATGGTATTAGAAGAAGTTACAAAAGGATAAGAACCAAAATCTATGTCAAGCATAGAGCCTTGTGCACCTTCTGCTAAGATTTTCTTACCTTCATCTAAAGCTTGATTGATATAATATTCACTATTGATTATGTTAAATCTCTTTAAGTTTTCAAGTGACTCAAGCCATTTTGCTTCGTATTCACAAAGAAGTTGATTTTCTATTGTGAAAGAATTTTCATCAAATCCTAAAGATTTAATGATTCTAATATGACTTTGTTTTATTTTTTCGTAGTTAGCCACAAAATTACTTGAGAATATATCTCCCACTCTAAGTCCTGTACGAGCTATCTTATCTGTATAAGCAGGTCCTATTCCCTTTAAGGTAGAACCAATCTTTCTTTCACCTTTTGAAGCCTCGTTAGCAGCATCAAGCAATCTATGACTTGGTAATATAAGGTGTGCTTTTTTAGAAATATAAAGATTGTTTGTAGGCACAAATCCTATTTCTTCTAAAGTAGATATTTCTTTTTGGAATATCAAAGGTTCAATTAACACACCATTTCCTATGATATTTATTTTTTCTTTATGACAAATTCCAGAAGGAATTATATGTAAAACGTGTTTAATTCCGTCAAACTCTAGTGTGTGTCCTGCATTAGGGCCTCCTTGAAATCTTGCTACAATATCATATTTAGGTGTCAAAACATCAACTACTTTTCCTTTTCCTTCATCACCCCACTGCAATCCAAGAAGCACGTCTATTTTACTCATTATATCTATGTATTTTATTTTAAAAAATATTAAACAAATCAACTGCAAATGTACATAAAAAAAATGATTAATCTATAAATTAAAAACATTTTTTATTGCACATGATAATCAACAAGAGCTTTTAAAGGAGCTTTAACAACATTATTTATCTTCATTCCATACTTTTCTGCAACTTCTTTTAGCTCTTCGGTTGCCAAACAAGCTATACTTCCAACGACATTTATCATGTATTTATTATAAGATGTGTAGAAAGTTATTTGTTCTTTAAAAAAACTATCAAAAGCTTGCATTATCACCTGTTTGCAATAAGGATTTGACTTGTTTTCTATTGCAAAACGAGCAAATGAAGCTAAATAATAATTAGGTCGTTCTTCTTTATAAAGTTTATTTAAGAAATATGATTCATCGCCTTTATAGATTTCGGCAAACTTTTTTGCCATATCCTCTGGCATACGTCCTCTTAAATAATCTCTTAATATTAATTTACCAATATTAGTTCCCGCTCCTTCATCGCAAAGTACATAACCAAGAGAAGCAACGTTTTCAATTATATTCTCACCATCATAAAGGCAAGAATTAGAACCTGTTCCAAGAATAGCAGCTATTGCAGCCGCTCTTCCACATGTAGCTCTCGCCGCACCTAATAAGTCACCTTCTACACATATTTTTGCGTATGGAAAATACGGTTCAAACCAAGACTTCACTACATCTTGCATTACCTTTGCTGAACAGCCCGATGCGTAAATATATATCTCGTAAATATTCTTTATATCAACATGAGGAATGATATTTTCTTCAATTTCCTTTTTCATAGTTTCTTCTGACACATTGTAAGGATTCATTCCCATTGTTGAAAACAAAGATTTAACACCTTTACCCTCAACTAAAGCCCAATCAGTCTTTGAAGAACCTCCGTCTGCAACTAAAATCATATCGGTTTTATTTGTTATTTAATGTGTGCAAATATAATAAAAAAAATGGATTTACTAAATAATTACAACGCATTTAAAGAGTCGCAAAAATAAAACAAAGAAAAATTCGAAAAAAACAAAGAAAAATTCAGAAAAAACAAAGAAAAATTAAAGCCCGATTTTTGCGTATCGGGCTTATGTGTTTTTAATTAAATTTCGGTTTTCCACAATCCGTGTAAATTGCAGTATTCATAAACTGCTATTGGTTTTCCGTTGCGAGTGCAAAACTCTGCTTCAGGAACATCTTTTAAATTTATGCGAGCGCCTCCATTCTCATTCTCCAAATAAATGAAAGCAATGTGATGTTCTTCCAACATTGGATGTGGAACACTTCCTACTTTTACTTTGATACGACAATCATCTATCTTTTCAACTACAGGAAGATGTTTTTCTCCACTTGCTTCCACAGTATTAGGAACAAGTTCTTGCATTTTTTCTCCGCAACAAACAAGAGGAGTTCCTTTGTCTATCACTTTTCCGACTACATTTCCGCAGTGATTACATTTAAAAAATTTTACTGTCATAATCTTTAAATTTTAAGGGTTAAGAATTAATTATTGTCAATTTTCAAATTCTCCTAACAATACGCCTGATACACTCCACGCGCTAAAGCTTCCACCTTCCGCTTGTCCCTGTGGTATTGCTACTTTCAAGATATGAACCCCTTCAGGCAAATCTCCTAAATTTACATAAACGGCTTGAGTTGCTGTTCCAGGACACCAGCCTGAACGTGAAAGGTCTGAAGATGACAATCCATTCCAAAAGTTTCCTGAAACAGGATTCCATTCTCTATATCTTCCACAATCCTCACGCCAAGGTGTAAAAGAATAGATTTTCTTTCCATCTATAAATATTTCATTTTCCTTTGGATTGAATTCATCTCCTCCACCCCAACCGCCATGTCCTGTTGAGATATATCTTAATCTAAGATTCTTCACTCCTTCTGGAAGATAGAAATGCACTGTAAGGCTATCTGTATCAAAAAAGTGCGGATAATTCTGTCCTGCCATTTCCATTACGTTACATGTATTAAACAATGGGAAAACAAACTTTTTATCCTTTTTGTTCATTTCTACATAAAAATCCCCTGGATAAGCTTTTAAATCTAAAGAAACTAAATGTCCTCCACCATCATAATTACCAATAAAAACGCCTATCAAAACTTCGCCTTTTAAGTACTTGGACAATTCTGTTATTTCTTGTTTGTAATACACTTCATCTTCCCATTCAAGACCGTCAAGCTTTACTATATCGTTAAAGTACCCTACTCCAAATGGTGTAAAAAAGCGTATTAGTTCTACAGGTGGAGTATATTGATTAGTGATATGCATTCCTTGATATTTATTTCCTTTTTTGCTTTCAAAGTATGGTAATTTGTCTATACCTTCTGTAAGAGCTGTATAGAATGTTATACTATCTTCTGGTATTATAAATACACTTCCTGTTCTATCATAAGCATCTCCTGAAGATTGTGTTGTTAGTTCAAGAAAATATTGGTAATGATCTGGTAATGCTTGTAGATTTAACTTTTTTAGAATTATTGTTCCTCCTGCAAAATGAATAGTAGTGTCGAATGGCATTGGGCCTTGATGACGAACTGTATCTCCCCAATGTATGCGTTGTTTTGAAAAGATATTTGTTGTGATTACTTTTTTGTCTTTTTCTATTTGGTCTAATTCTCTAAATGTTACTTGTTTTGCATTTGCAAGAGGTTGAGTGTTAATTTGAGCTTTTTTGTTTAATGGTTTAATACTACTTAATTCTGTTACGCTACTTCCATTGCGTTGAAATTTTATTAACACTCCCGGTAGATTGGAGAATTGTAAAAAAGGTGTAGCATTCATATTTAAGTCTTCTGTTATCCATAATTCTATAGTATTAGAGTTAATGGAAGTACGATATTTTTTACATTTGTATCCTTTAATAGTTTCTTCTCCTTGTGGCTCTAAACTATTATCTGACATAGTACTAGTTGCAAGATAGACCTCTGAATCCTGGTATTCTAATTGTCTGTAAAGAGTTTTGGTTACATAGTTGATATAAAGAGTTTCATGAGCAAGACCTTGAATTGGATTGAATTGCATTAAGTCTTCATTGCCTTGGATTGATATTTCGTCTTGATTACGATAAATTATCGTTAGGCTTGTATCTTGTTTTGCTACATCTTTAGTGTAGGATTTATAAGTTAATTCATGTTTTTGTGCCATTAAGTGAGTAAGGCTCACAAGGGCAAGGGTTAGGATTAGGATTTTTCTTTTCATAACTATATTCTATTTATTAGGTTTTGCATATCTATTTTTCTTCCACATTCATAGTGTCCGTATTTACATTTCTTTGCTCCATGTAATCCACAAGGCTTACATTTTGGTTGTGGATTAACCTCTACTACAAGGCTATCATCACTTAATGGTGTGAATCCAAAATCTTTTGTGGTTGAGCAAAATACTGCTGTTACGGGTGCATTAACTGAAGAACAAAGATGTAATGGTGCTGAATCATTAGTGAAATTCATTTTTGCATCTCTTATTAATGCAGCTGACTGCAAGAATGTAAGTTTTCCTGCAAGGTTTATTATGTTTGTGTTTGTGCTTTTATTGATTAGTTGATTGCATAATTCTTTATCTTGATTTGAACCTAATAAGTATAACATTGAGTCTTGTGGTATGTTATTTATTAGTTCAAGCCATTTTTCTGGTTCAAGTGTTTTTGTTTGCCATAGTGAGGCTGGCGAAAGTGTATAATATATTCCTTGTTTATATACACTCATCTTAGAGTAGTCTTCTTTTGAAGGATATAATTGTGGACGTGGTGCAGTATTACACCAATAGCCTTCCAATAAAGATATGTTTCTATCTACTTCGTGTATCCCAGCTTCTATTTTATGTTCTACTTTATGTGTAAAGAACATTGATAGTGGATTTTTCTTAAATCCTATTCTTTTTTTTGCTCCCGAAAGGAGTGTAATAAGTCCTGATGAAAAGAATCTTTGTACACAAAAGACTACGTCATATTTTTCTTTTCTGATTGATTCGCAAAGCACCATTAATCTTAAATATTTCTTATCTGACTTATCCCAAAGCCAAACATTATTGACAAAAGGGTGTGAAATAAAGAGTTGGTGATTTGGTTTTTTGACTAATATGTCGATTTGTGCATTTTCAAACTTATGATGTAGTTTTTCTAAAAGAGAGGTTAAGAGTACTACATCGCCTATTGAGGCTGTTTGAATTACTAATATTTTTTCCATAATCCAAGAAAAAGCCGTTCCGTTTGTGTATTTCAAAGGAACGGCTTATTGCTATATTTTTTATTTTAGTTGTTATTCAACTACCAAGTTCCAATTGTGAGTATCTTCTACTTCACCTTCTTGGATTCCTTTTAATTGTTTGTAAAGTTTTGTACAAACTGGACCTGCTTCTGTGCCGTAATCGTAAACTTTACCTGTTTCTCTATCAACGATTTTTCCAATTGGAGAGATAACTGCTGCTGTTCCACAAGCTGCTACTTCTTCAAATGTAGATAATTCATCGATTGAGATTTGTCTTTGTTCTACTTTCAATCCCATGTCTTCTGCTAATTGACGCAATGACATATTTGT
>JAEIGA010017455.1_pt1 | contig 10936 bp, 12 predicted proteins | sample 9270691 | NCBI WGS metagenome assembly JAEIGA01 (sample SAMN17057246, study PRJNA624740) | gut metagenome | biome: biome; isolation source: fecal sample | host: Bos grunniens | place: China: Xizang | collected 2019 | reverse complement strand
TTTTATATTCTTTTACTTCACTTAATAGTAATCGTAACATGCTGTTCCTCCTTTGCTAGTATTATCCATTCTTTTATATTAACATATTTAAGAAAATATGTTTATAAAAAAAGCGTAAATTCACAAAGAATTCACGCTTTTACATTTCTTTGACGAACAGGAATGCTATCCATATATAATGCATCCTTACATATATCTATGCGATTTTCCCAATGTTTGCTGCTATCAATAGAATCATCAATATCCCAAGCAACATTTCCAAACTCATCAATAAAGGCTGATTGAAATCTTTTTTTGTCTTTCAACACAGCAAAAACACCTTCTAGTTCTTTTTGCATATTGTAGATTCGCACCTCGCCATTATCGAAAGTCAGGTACAGATTATAATCATCATCCGTTTTAACATTGACTAATATTCTAGGATTCTCAAAATACTTTTTTGTTTTTTCATCTAACATCATAACTCCTCCATTATTTTAATGGCTCGACCTTGAATAATTCTTGCTTTTCTCTTGCTAAATACCAATTTTCTTCTAATTCTTCTTGATGTATCGCCGCCCAACCTAACAACATTTTCAATTGCTTGTTAGGCATGTCTCCATGAATCTTTTCAATTTCCTTGATATCAATACAACATTCGTATTCTCCATAGTATGCATGAAAATGCGGTGGCATATGATCGTTATAATTAATAGTTATCTTAATTCCTCTAAAACTACAGATAATAGGCATAATTCTCTCCCTCCTTTCATACGCAGGCGGAAAGAAACGTTCCTATGTTTATAGTATATCAGTTCCCCACGTTCAATTCAACACCCGCAAATATTTTATTGTTTTCCTTGTGAATCTAATGGGGATTATCCCGAGAATCCAATGAATTATCTAAAAGAAATCACAATAGACAAATGTATAATAACATAATACTTATAGTATGAAAAGATAAAAGCGTAAATTCACAAAGAATTCACGCTTATGCATTAGAATCATTGAAAAGCATGGTCGTAAACAAACCTATATCCGATAAATATATTTTTTTCAGTACCGAAATGTTATAAAATTATATTTATTTCAACACGAAGTGTAGTAAGTGCCTCAAAAGATGGCGTAGTATAACGTAGCAGTTCGTCTGCTGTAATAACCTACACTATTTTTTGAGGCACTTTTTATTCTTATAATTTAATCTGCATTCTTCCGGCAGTGACGCTGACCATGGCAGGTAGTTGTCGATTATCTCCGGATGCTCCAGATGTTGGTTGTTAGGCATTTCAGTTAGAAGATATTTAAGATATGCAAAAACATCCAGCTCGTTGATACGAGCACTTTCTACCAACGTATATAATACGGCATTGGCAGTTGCACCTTTTGGTGTATCTGCAAAAAGCCATGCACGTCGAGCTGTTGCAAATGGTTTGATGTTTGCTTCGCATAGATTGTTTGAGATTGGAAGTCTACCGTCTTCCATGAATGTCTCTAGATATTGCTTTTGGTTTGTGGCATATGTTAGTGCTTGCGTTAGCTTCGTATTTGTGGTATGAAGTGCTGAAGTTTCTTCAACCCACGACCAAAAGGCGTCAAGGATAGGGCGTGATGCCTCCTGGCGCATCTGTTTCTTTTCCTCAGGGGAAAGAGATTTTATTTCATCTTCAACTTTAAATAATAAGTCGATATATCCGCGACCTTCCGCACCTTCTGAGCCAGGAATCTCTTTTCCACGACTGTCCAAAGGGATGCTTTCAATCAGATAACGTCGGCAGTGAGACCAACACAAAGCACGTGTTATATTCTTCACCTTTTCGTAGCCGCATACGCATCCGTGATAAGGTATCCGTCAAACTCTTCAAGAAGTCTCATGGCAATATCACCGTTTCGAGTCCGAGAATAATGGAAGAAGCTTGCTTTTATATCTTCACAGGCAGCACTTCGGATTACCCACATAAAAGAATCGCTACTGGCTTTTTTACCTTCTTCTTTGTTGCACTGGATTCTCGTTTCATCCATGTGGAGTACCTGACATTCCATAAGCTTCTCGCGGATTCTGTCATATATCGGAGTCAGCCATTCCTGACTGCAACGAATCACCCAGTTTGCCATATCGTTTCTAGGTAATACCAAGCCCATCCGGAACCAATCGCGTTCCTGTCGTGCCAGTGGTAGGCCCATTGCGTATTTCTGGTACATTACCTGTGCCACCAGCGATGGTGTTGATATAGAATGCGGAAGCACCGGTTTTGGAACAGCCGCTTTCTGGAAATGACAGCTCGGATTCTCGCCTTTATCTGTTCCGCACGTTGTACATTTCGCTATCTGTTGTACGATTTGTTTCACCTTCAACTTTGCAGGCTCGAATTCAACTTCAGTACGAACAATTCTCTTACCGATGACTTTCAGTTCTCCGCCACATACATTACATGTTTCTTCTGCAGGAATTACATATTCCTCAATCTCTTTCGGAAGACCTGCAAGCATCTCTTCACGAACCCCAGGCTTTCTTGCAACACGGTTATGTGTTTTTACAGTTATCTTTTTCTGTTCATTGCCAAGCTCGATTGCCAATGCCTGAGCAGTGTCAAAAAGAGAAAGCTGTCCATCTGTCTGCTTCGTGCATTCTGTGGATGGTCCATAGAGTTTCTTACGTGCATGAAGCAATGCCTGAATCATGTTTTCAATCTGTATATTCTGTTTTCCAATTCGGGCATTCTGTTTCTCAATCTTAGAATTCTGCGCCTCGATAATCTGATTTTTAGCCTCAAGCTCCGCTGCCTGTTTTTCAACAAGGGCACGCAGTTTCATCAGTTCTTCATGCTCTGTCTTTGGTACATTTCCTTTGTTTTTCTACTGGTTTCATTATACCATTTTTTGCTATTTTCGACCACCTTTTCGGCACAGAAAAAGCCCGAAAAATGCTGAATTTATCGCATTTCTCGGGCACTTTATCGTCATAATGACGGGTGTTAAAAACAACTATTTTTCAAGTCTGCTCTTACCTCGTGAAGAGCCTTTTTCTGTTCAATTTCAAGCCCCTGAAGTAACCACTCCACCTGCTGAAAAGATATTTCTTTTACTTCTTCCGGTGTCTTTGGCCATTGGAATTTCATATCTTCCAATAACTTTTTAGAGGCAAGAATAAATCCATTGGAATCATATCTGAGAATCTTGATTCCGTTCCTTCTTTTGTTGCAAAAGATAAAAGCACAGCAATCCTTGTATGGATCTAGTTTGAATTGCATCTGTACAAGGATTGGCTTACTTTGATTCACTAGCGAAGGAGACGTATTTATTTTATAACATCTCTTGCTACCTTAATAAATTCGTTCATTGCCTTTGAGCAATATTTGTTTTGCTTGTGTGCTATATATAAAGTTCTGTTACATTCCTTACTCACCTTGTACAACATCACATTTTCCCTAAATCGTCCATATTTAAAAAAAGTATCTGTAACAAATGATAAACCAACTCCCGAATCTACGAGAGCGTACGACATATTAAGCTGGTCAACATGAAATACTACATGAGGCATAATATTGCTTTTTTTAAAAACTTCCATTGCATGATAGTACATATTATTGCCTGGTTTAAGAAGTATAAATTTTTCGTTTTTAAACTTTTCTATTGGGACACAGGCAAGCGAATCTATATCAACTGTTCCATTGTATATACTGTCAGGATGTATCTGGTATTTCTCTAATCCGACATTTACCGAACTATCTTTAGGGACACAAAGCAAAATTTTTTCTTTGGCAAGAGGATATCCTTTATAATCCGCTGTATTATCCAAGTTATCGACAATAATGTCCACCTGTTCGCGATTGAGCATATCAACCAAATTGCAAGAGTTTGCCTCTACAAGCGAAACTGTTATCTTAGGATATGAAGCTGTAAATACATTTATTATCTTTGGAAGCACATATGATGAAAGATAGTTTGAACCGCCCACTGTAATTTGTCCCGATTCTAAATATTTAATATCATGTACTTTGCTTTTAAATTCATTTTCAATAGCTATAATCTTTTCTACGGCGACAATATATTCTTCTCCTACATCTGTAATGCGGACACCACTACCGGTTCTCTCAAAAAGTTCTGCTCCTAGTTCTTTCTCAATGTTTCTTATAGCAACGCTCAAGGATGGCTGAGAAATAAATAATTTTTCTGCCGCACGGGTAAAACTTCCTTCTTTATACAGTGTATACACATATCTAAACTTGCTAAACATAAATTCACCTCAATATAGTTATATTCTATAGATTTTATAAACTTAAAGTATTTGACTATATTATAATGCTTTCCTATAATTAAAACAATATATTTTAAAGAGGTTTACTATGGTTAAAAAAGGTTTAAACTTACTCGCAATTATAGCATTTGCATTTTTTGCGGCAGTAAATTATATTATATTTGTATTTCCAAATCGGTTTGCTCCTGCAGGAATCGATGGAATATGCACAATGATCCAAGATGTATTACATATCAATATGGGTTATCTCTCATTAATCATAAATTTACCGCTTATAGCGGTGGCATTTATGGTTTTAAACCGTGAATTTGCATTGAAGAGTATGTTATTTATTCTTTCCTTTTCGCTGTCGGTTATTTTCCTTGAAACAGTAAACCTATCCAAATTTATATACTCTACCAATACAGGCACAAGTATTGTATTAGCGCCTGTGGCAGCCGGAACAATACGGGGAATTTTATATGTCGCCACCTTAAACCTTAACGGTTCTGCAGGCGGAATTGACATCATATCTGCGCTTATAAAGCACAAACGGCCGCATCTCGATTTAATGAAAATTATATTTGTGATCAATATGTTGATTGCTACAAGTTCTTATTTTGTGTACGATATGTCAGTAGAACCCGTATTGTGCAGTATTATGTACTCTTTTATCACCAGCACCGTCTGCAGCAGACTGCGCTCATCAAAAAACGAAACTGTTAAATTTGAAATAATCACACAAAATCCCGAACAGCTTTGCGAAGATATTACAAATAAGTTTCGTCAAAAAGCCACTATAATAGCGGCACAGGGTGCCTATTCCCATAAAGAAACACAGGTTGTTATCTGCGTTGTGAGGAGAGAAAAAGCGCCTTATATCGAAGAACTGTTGCTCGATTATAAGAATTGTACCGTGTTCAAAAGCATTGTCAGCGATTCTATTTCAGGAGTTGCATACAAATAAATTATGAGGAAATGCTGTTATAGGCCCACATAATCGTGCGCCCCAAAAGGATGAACTCGAAAAAGATGAGGGATATAAACTGATTGAAGCTTGCGAGGAATTTATCAATATTATTACTGTTCTTGCATCACTCTCAGAATGTTACCATTTAGAATTCTATCCATTTGTCGCTCAGAAAATCCTTTTTTCAAAAGAGCATCGTATACCAACTGCATTTCACCTATATTCGTTATATCTAATTCTCCTTCGTGAAAACCGTCAAAATCTGTCCCAAATGCAAGGACATCTTCGCCACCAACTTGATATATGTACCAAATATGATTCGCGATGTGTTCCAAGGTTGACTTTCCACTTTCCTGTAAAAAATATGGATAGAAATTCACTCCTACCACCCCGCCCTTCTCTGCCAAGGCTTTAATCATTTCATCTGTTAGATTTCTCGGGTGCTTGCATAGTGTTCTAGCATTGGAGTGCGATGCAAGAAAAGGCTTGGTACTATGGGCGGCCACATCCCAAAATCCCCCATCTGATAAGTGAGACACATCAATTATCATCCCCAACTCATTCATGTGCCTAACTACTTCCATTCCAAACGGCTTTAGTCCCCGATTCATCAGTTCCGGTTCTCGGCTGTTCGGGAAACCTATACAATTTTCATAATTCCAAGTTAATGTAATCAGACGAATCCCCTGATGATACAATTCGTCTAAATATTCCATCTTTCCGTTTAAAATGCCCCCTTCTTCAACAGTTAAAACAGCAGACATTTTTCCACTATCACGATTGACAATTAACTCATCAAAACTATACGCTATCGCAATCTCATCCTTACACTTTCCAAGTTCTGTCTTGCCGTGTGCTATCATCGCCAGAAGATACTTATAAGCTTCTTCCATCGCATCAACACCCTCAAACCGACTCATATTTATAAAGTTTGCAAAGAACTGTGCCATGCTCCCTGCCCTTTTCATCTTCTCAATGTCTATACAAAGCTCATTCTGCCTCAAACCGACTTCTTTTTCACGCATCATAAGCGCAAACGTATCGCAATGCATATCAATTAATCTCATTTTTTCTCTTCTCCTAGAACTAACTATTTTCTCAAACATATCTTAAAATTTTTACACAAAGGGGCCAGGCTAATTTAAACCACGAAATCCTTTTCCGATTACCTCACTACTATTTGTAATCATCATAAATGCTTCCGGCTCATGGATCTTAATATAATTTCTGAGGTCAACAGCTTGCCCCCTCTTTAATACTGTCAAAATAATATATCGTGTCTTATGCTCATATGTACCCTCTCCCTCATAAATCGTTGCGCTACGATGAAGTTGGTCATGAATATAATTACATATAGGCTCCGGATGATTACAAATAATTGTAAAATATTTACACAGGTTGATATTTTCAATCACACTATCTACTACCAATGATTTTGCCAATAGTCCGGTCAGTGAGAGGAGACCAGTCTTCGCATCAAATACCACGCATGCCATAATTGTAATCATAAAATCAACAATAAATAAGGCAGTCCCGATATTATCAATCTTTGTACATTTTTTCATTAACATCGCAACAATATCAGTGCCTCCTCCGGAGGCTCCCATATTAAACAGAATTGCTGCGCTGAAAGCTGGTAGGGTAATTGCAAACAGTAACTCCAGCATGGGTTCATTGGTTAACGGCTTCTCCATTGGGAAATACCGTTCAAGAAGGCTGAGGCCGACGGACATCAGTGTACTAACATAAACGGTTTTAATCCCAAAGTCTCGTCCTAAGAACACAAATCCTACCACTAAAAGTGTCATATTCACAATAAAATTTATAGTTGCTGGGCTGAAAGGTGAAACAGCACTTAATACAACTGCAATACCTGTTACGCCCCCAAAAGAAAAATTATTAGGGAATTTGAAAATATAAACTCCCAAGACTAAAACAAGCGTTGCAAATGTAAGCATAAGATATTCTGCCATACTGCCCTTTATAAGTTTTTTGTTCAATTTTTTCTCTAGTTGTTCTCTTTTCATAACTCATCCCAACCTCAAATTATTCAAATACCTTGCCGGATTATCAACAAGTACTGCTCGCAGTATCTCCTCTGCGTTTGGACATTTCTCTCGTATCATATCTTGAATTTTGAGAAGCATATGCCCGTATCCCGGTCCGCCATGTACAGTAAGCAAATTTTTCAGACAAACATCACATGCGACAAGTAACTGATTCATATAACCCGCATCAATTAACTGATAAAACACTTCCATTCTCTCTTCGTCCGATGGAAATCTTCCATACGCAGAACCTTGCGTAAATTCCTTGCCAAAGTTATCGAATTCCAAATATACACCACGCTCCAGTAAGTTTCGCATATCTTCAACATCTAACAAAACATCCGTATGACAAAGACAGATGCTTTCCGGACTTACCCCATGCTCTTCTAAAATATCAACAACCTGCATTCCATGCTTTACCCAAGGGCATAAGTGAACCATAACAGGTGCTCCTGTTTTTATATGTGCCAAAGCGGATGCTTTTAACACCTTGATTTCATCCTCATGTAACTCCATACTCGTACCTATCTCACCGATGATGCCTGCTTTAATGTCTGTTCCGTCGATACCCTCTGTAAGTTCCTTTATCATTTCTTCAGCCAGTTCCTCGACTGTCATGTTCGCTACTCGCTCCGGATGTGCATCCGCAGTATAGAAACCAGTTGCTGCCACCACATGAAGTCCGGTTTTGTCAGACAAACGTTTTAGGAACTCCACATCTCGCCCTATATGACCAAGAGTCACATCCACAAAGGTACCTCCCCCTGCCTTTGCAAAAATATCTACCTCTGCCACTGCCATTTCTTTATCGTCAAGAATCAGATTGTCACGAAGTGCATAAGGGTCGGCCATTAGTAAGTCATAATGCTCTTTGGCAACCTTGCCATCCCAGCCTAAAGAACCAGGAGTTCTGTCTCCCGGATACTGATTACTGATATCAATCAAAGCATGTTCATGAGGCGAAGTAATACCTAACTCCTCCTTACGAATCACACCATTTACTGTCATAACACCCATTTTAGAGTCCTCCTCTTTTTGCAAATTGGGGAAAATCTGCATCAGCTGATTTTCCCCCATTCTTTTAATTATTAAAATGAATACCCTTCTACACTGTAATAAGCCATGTTAGTCTGTCTTACATCCAGTCTTCCAAAGCATGCACAGATCGGCATATCACTCTTTACCCATACTGTATACTGAACAGATTCGCCCAACATGAGACCTCTGTCGCCCAGTGGATGATCGAGACGTACACATGTTGTTCTCATGCCGTCCAGTTCTACAAAGATTCCTTCCTCAGGATCTTTATCTTCAAATAAAAATACCAATTCAATTTTTGCTTTTTCATTATTAAGGTTTGTTAACATAAGGGCTTCGTGTCCCTCGAACTCAGGATTATCTCCATGCGGTGGTAGGTAACCATCACAGAATACCCAATTTTTCTTTCCTCTTTCCATGTTTACAGTCCTCCTATTTGAATATTGCAGGGATTGCTTTATCGTTGTATGTAGTCATACGCTGAGCACCCTTATCTGTAATGAGGTAGCAGTCTTCCACACGGAATGAACCCCATTCCATACCCTTGAAGTATGCGTCAATACAGATTGCCATACCTTCTTCAATAATACGCTTGTTAGCAACTGTAAATACAGGTGCTTCACACTCCAGCATACCTGTACTATGTAAACTTCCATACGGACAATAATCGATATAACCATATTTTGTTAAATAATCGGTGTAAGCGTTCAGAACCACATCACATGGTGTTCCAGGAACCATCTTTGCAGATGCATAGTTAAGTGCCTCATAAGCACACATAACAGCATCTTTGATTTTTTGAGGAATCTCACCAAGCACCAACGGGCTACAGATAATACCATTGTATCCTTCGTAGCATACACCTGCAGCGAGATTTAAGATTTCACTTTCTCCAATCTGACGCATCGTGTTTCTGCACATACTGATGTAAGAGTTGTCTTTACCGGTAGCTACCATCGGAGCAAAAGACTGTACATAGCTCTCTGCTCCGAGACTCATCATCTCTGCTTCAAACATACCTTCAATGTGTCTTTCGGTCATACCAACCTGAATCTTAGGAACAACATTTTCAAACATCGTAGAAACCATGCTCCAGTTTTTCTTTAAGATTTCAATTTCTGCTGGGCTCTTACGGATTCTCTGCTCGTAGTGAACATCATCAAAGTCAACGATTTCAGCATCAGAGAATACCTTTTTCAGTTTGTTCATAATAATAGATGGGAAGATTAATCTACCGATAAAACCAATCTTCTTCACACCCGGATGTGCTGCTTTCACTTCCTTGAATAACTCTTCAAAATCCAGCTGACCTTCTGTGTCATACTCAAATCCACTTACTTCACCGATTTCCGGTAAAATAGCGATACGGCTCTCCGGAAGTTGATTATGTACTAAGCAGTAGTCATAAGATGCCTGACCACTACATACAATTACTTCACCTTCAGCCGGAATCACGATTGCTGAACTTTCGTTTACTGGTGCGAATCCACAGTAGTAACGTACAATTGCAATCTCCAACAAATTAGAGAACCCTACTACTAAATCCACATTTTGTTCTGCCATTTTAGCGCGGAGAGCGTTCACTCTCGCTAAATACTCTTTTCCTTCAATTTTTAACATACTCATATTTTGCCTCCTTTATTTTGATAGGTTTTATCCCTATACATTAAATTTTGAATTGCTTTTTCTAGCAACGATGTAGTATCACCTTTCAATTTAGAACTCCATAATAAAGTTACACTTCTTCAAATTCTACTTCTATAATTTCTGACCCTCGTAATGCTACACGCGTAGACAATGTGGTTTCCTTTATACGAACTTGATATCCTTGATACTTTGTCAGGCAAACTGCCTTTGCAATCGTTCTCTTCAAGTCAATCCGTGGCTGATTATACCAGTAATCATCGTTCGTCAGGATTACCTTGCATTTATTCACATCACTGGTCTGTACGCAGATATATTTACAAATTCTGCGCTTAACACCGAATTCTGTAATGACTTCTTCCTTCATAATAGGAGCATTGCTCAATTCCATAATTGCATCTGCACAAGCAATCCAGAATTCATTGCTATAAGGCTTATGACACAAAGAATGTGTCCAAAGGGCATCCAATGCTTCCCTATCTTTTCTTGAATCAAAATGATACTCCGTATCATTTTGAATGACAATTTCTTCCGGTACCGTTAAGGTTGTAGCTACACCCGGAGAGCCACAGATGGGCTCCACTCTCGGCAATCCTCTCGGCGCAGCAAAGCTTGAGACGATTAACAACATCCATACAGTTACTGTTTCCAACCTTGTACCAGGTGACTATGTAACGTTTGACATTAACGTTGAAAACAAATCAGACGTTGCTATCAAGTACAGAACAGTTCTCTCGGTTACCGAAGAGGCTGATACTGCTCTCTTTGAAGCTCTTGAGGTTTACTTCGGCGAGAACGCTGCAAAGTACGACGGCAAGACACAGAGAAGCGCGTGGGTTGATCTCGCCCCCAATACACATCCCGACAAGGTTACCGTAAAGGTGCTCTTCCCCGACGCTGTAAATAACAACGACTTTATGGGCAAGACCTGCACTATCTCCTACAAGGTTGAGGCTGTTCAGGGTAATGCAAACGCTGTTAACGACGAAGACTCCTTCGTAAATGCTATCGAAAACGGCTTTG
>JAEIGA010017454.1_pt1 | contig 10937 bp, 8 predicted proteins | sample 9270691 | NCBI WGS metagenome assembly JAEIGA01 (sample SAMN17057246, study PRJNA624740) | gut metagenome | biome: biome; isolation source: fecal sample | host: Bos grunniens | place: China: Xizang | collected 2019 | reverse complement strand
AGCAACTATCGCCAGATGCCTTGAGTAGCAGTCACGCGAAGCATCGCTGAAAGTGATGCCGCGTGGGATGCGGTTGCAAAGCAACAAGGCATGTAGCAATAAAAGCGAAGCAACTATCGCCAGATGCCTTGAGTAGCAGTCACGCGAAGCATCGCTGAAAGTGATGCCGCGTGGGATGCGGTTGCAAAGCAACAAGGCATGTAGCAATAAAAGCGAAGCAACTATCGTTACATTTCAGTTTTAACCTTTCCGCTTTCTACCTCCACATACTGGAAGCAACCTGCATCGGAATTTTCTGCAGGACGCGCTACCCCATCGAGGTCGGCAGAGAAGAGTGCCGAGTATTCGCTGTTGGCAATTCCGCGAGCCGACGAGAGCGAATCCAAATGAAAATCATATTTGTATACGGAATTGTCGATAAGAGCAAAATGCTCTTTTCCGAAAGGTTTTATCTCCTTGTCGTCCCATACGATATTGACAAAATTCTCATCGTCGTCAGCTGCAGGTCTTGTATTGAGAAGCGAAGAGACGAAACGATAGTTTGCACCATCGGGAACAGTGTCGCCAAGCTCATACAGGTAGCCCATTATCTCATCGGTCTTCGAACCGGCAATGACGCAGTTGGCAAAAAGAGCCTCACGCAAAGGAGCCACACTGCCTTCGAGCATATTGTGCAGGGCAAGTGCTGTTTCGCGCTGTGTCCAGACGTAGAAATTGGCGATGGTGCAATGAACGAAACGCACACTGCCACCAACCACCTTCACACAATTGCCACCGGCATTGGCTATAAGCGTATTACCGACATCCACGCGTGCATTTTCGCACTCAAGCGCATTGCCCGAGAAATTACAGATTGACGAGTTTGTAACCGTCAGGCGCTGCACAGTTGTATCACCCGACAGCATACGCAAGCCATAGTTTGCGCTGTGCAGGTCGCAGTGGTCAAGAGTGTTGCCATTGCTGGTCGGCTGAAAGGTGATGCCACCCCACTGCCCCGGCACGCGGTCGTAGGGGAGATAGTCGAACATATTGTCGGTGCGATCACCACGAAAAACGACGGGTCGTTCTTTGCTTCCCTGCGCCGACAGCGAGCCACACACATTCATCCATGCTCCACTATGGAAATAGAGCGAACAGCCCGCGGGCAGCGTCAGACGACAACCTTCGGCAACTGTCAGACTGTCGTGTATGATGTATGCACCTGCCGCCAGTGTAGTATCGCTGTCGAACAGAGGCGCACGCAACACTGTTGCATCCTGTCCGTATGCCACCAGTTGCACCCACTGCCTGTGACCGCTCTCCATAACAAAGACCAGCGAGTCGCGCACTTCGAAAGGAATATCACGTTCATTTCGGTCGAGCGACACATTCACAAAAACAAAAATACTGTCATTCTTACGAACCTCGACATCGCGTATTTCGTTGCCATGCTGCCCGTCGACATTCACACGGAAAGGCGATGAATCGCCACCGCCCAATGCCACACTGTTTATCCTCAACGAAGAGCCGTTGCGGTTGAAAACAAGGAACGACGCTGTGGGAGAGCCAATTTCCGTAAACAGAGTATCGAACGATATTGTATCGCCCGAGAATTCAAGACGAAGCGTAGGGTCGGACGAAAAATCGGCATCGTCGCTGCACGCAACGACGAATACCGACATCAGAAGGGATACAAGTATGTATTTTATTTTCAAGTTCATGGTTTTGCGATGTGAAAGTTCCTATAATGAACGTTCAACAACCCCCATTTATTATAATGGGTGCAACAAATTACTTTCTGGTTATTCGTTGCAAGGTTACTTTTTCGACGGAGCCTGCTCGAGCAGTGCCAACAGATGATTCCAGAAACGTTCAACAGAAGGAATGTTCAGTTTCTCGTCGGGAGAGTGTACACCACGCATTGTGGGGCCGAATGATATCATATCCAGACGAGGAGCCTTTTCGAGGAAAAGACCACATTCAAGGCCTGCGTGAATGGCTTTGATCTTTATCTCTTCGCCATAAAGCTCGCGATATACATCGCCTGCCACCTTCAAAATTTCCGACTGAGGGTTAGGTTTCCATCCGGGATAGCCGCCACTGCGTCTTACCTTTGCGCCACCAAGTTCAAAGGCTGCGCCAACCGCCTGCGAAACATCCTCACGGGCCGACACAATGGCACTGCGCTGACTGGTGACAACTGCAATAGAGCTCTCACTGTTCATCTTGACAGATGCAAGATTGCTCGATGTCTCTACAAGCCCCGGAACATCCTGACTCATCGCATACACTCCATTGAACACTGCATTCAAGGACTTCAGCAAGCCAAGAGCCACCTTTTTGTCAATAGCTCTTCTGCACGGGTCGGTACTCTGTAACAGGAACTTCGCATTAGGCTCGGTAACAGCAAACTCCTCTTGAATATCTGCAGCAAAAAGGTTGAAGTCTATGCGCACTGACTCTTTGTCGGCACTCTGAACAGCAAACACCGCTGAAGCGTCGCGCGGAATTGCATTATGCAGGCTGCCACCATCGATGGAACAGAGGTAGAACTCATATTTCTCGGCCATTTTCAGCAGGAAGCGTGCAAGCAGTTTGTTTGCATTGGCACGTCCCTTGTTGATATCGTCACCCGAGTGACCACCGGTAAGGCTCGAAATCTCCACCTTGAAGAAGAACATATCTCCGGCAATAGGCTGCCACATAAATCTATAATCGGCATACGTACACAAGCCACCTGCGCAACCGATGAATATCTCGCCCTCGTCCTCCGAGTCAAGATTGATGAGAATATCGCCATCGAGCATAGAGGGTTCAAGAACCTCGGCACCTGTCAGACCGGTCTCCTCGTCTACCGTAAAGAGGCAGTTCACAGGACCATGTTTAAGACTCTTGTCGGCAAGCACAGCCATTGCAGCCGCAACACCAATGCCATTGTCGGCACCAAGAGTAGTACCCTCGGCCTTAAGCCATTCACCTTCGACAAAGAGTTTCAAAGGGTCTTTCGAAAAGTCGTGCACAACATCGGGTCGTTTGTCACAGACCATATCCATGTGTCCCTGAAGAATTATAGTCTTGCGGTTCTCGTAACCGGGGGAAGCAGGTTTTTTAATAAGCACATTGCCCGCAGCATCTGCTATAGTCTCGTATCCCAGGCTCTTGCCAAAATTCTGCAAGTAGGCAGAAATCAACTCTTCATGCTTCGAAGCACGTGGAATATCACTTATTTTACAAAAGAAATCAAACACCGATTCGGGTTTCAAATTCGCTATATTCATAAACTTTTTTGTATAAATTTGTTAACGTTTAAATTGTCTTTTCAAAAAAATAGTTAATATCGGCAATTATCCGACAGTTTTTCTCATTTTTGGCACGCTTCTGCCATCGAGAAGAAAACAAAAAGCTTATATTTGCAGCCTATTTGCGGTTAAAGATAGTACAACCAAGCTTCAGAACAAAATAAGAAGCTCTATAAATTCATTTTATTTTCAGAAGAAGCGGTTGTTCACTCTTTTTACAACAAACCAAAAGGGGCAAAACCCACAAAGCTGAAACCCAAAAGGCAATATGATAAAAACACTTTTGCTGACCACACTGATAGTTGCCATATGCATGGTACTGATGGCAATAACCATCCTGATAAAAAAGAATGGACGCTTCCCGAACATACACGTTGGAGGCAACAAGGAGATGCGCAAGAGAGGAATAAAGTGCGTTGAAGCACAGGACAGAGATTCGCGCCGTGAGAATCCCCATGCCATCGCCGAACGCGAAAAACATGAAACAATAGAATAATAACATAAAACAACATCACAAAATGAAAAGAACAAACGGATTCGGAATAGTACTTTTTGCATTTGCAACAATGCTGTTCTTTACCCAATGTGCAAAAGAGCAGAGCGCCACACAGGCAAATGTCGCAAGCACAGAAGCTGCAGCCGCACAGGGTGGCAAATGCATCAAGATTGCCTTTGTAGACATCGACTCACTGCTCAGCAAATATGAATTCTCAATAGCACTCAACAAGGACATGTTGCGAAAAGAGGAGGACATGCGTTTGAAGATGAGCGAGAAACTTAAAGCCTTCCAGGCCGACTACGACGATTTTCAGCGCAAGCTTCAGAACAACGTTTACGCAACACGTGAACGCGTAGAGGAGGAGCAGACAAAATTGTTGAAAAAGAAAGAGACTCTGGAGAAGCTGGAGCAGCGTCTGCTCAGCGAACTTTCAGCCGAGAGCCAGAAAAACAACGTCACACTGCACGACTCTATCAACTCTTTCCTTAAGGCCTACAACACAGAGAAGAAGTACGACCTTATCATCAGCCGCGTAGGTGACAACCTTCTCTATGCTAACGAAGCACTCGACATCACACAGGAGGTTATCGACGGACTGAATGCCCGTTACACACCTGCTTCAGAGGAATAAGAGAAACATTTACACAGAATATCTGTTATATTGAGGGCGGCACACAGTGTTGCCCTCATTTTTTACCAACCACACATAACCCTACCACAATGTCACAGTTCAAAGAGATAATATCGGGCAAGCAGCCTGTACTTGTAGACTTCTTCGCAGAATGGTGCGGCCCCTGCAAAGCGATGAAGCCCATACTCGAACAGCTGAAAAGCGCAATGGGCGACAAAGTAAGAATCCTTAAAATAGACATTGACAGAAACAACGCCGTTGCCAATGCCTATGCCATACAGTCGGTGCCAACATTTATTCTGTTCAAGGAGGGAGAGATAAAATGGCGTGCATCAGGCGCACGCAGCATGGCAGAACTTAAGGAGATAATAGAGAGATACACCGAATAACAAACGACCTTCACAGACGATTGCAGTTTACAAAATTAGAGCAACCTTAAAAAAAGGTTGCTCTAATTTTATCTATTTCCATCCGTCGCCGGGCAGATTATTGTCGTTGTATCCCTCGTCGGCACCTCTTGCAAAAGGTGGCGGGAATGGGAACTTGCCATCGGGGGCGAAACGTTTCTTTATAGAATCGGGAATATTGTTAATATCGAATCCGGGAGGAGGCATCATGCCGGGAGCGCCACCACCGGGAGGGGGAAATTTTCCGTTACCGGGAGGAGGTGGGAAAGCACCATTGCCGGCACCAAACGGTGGAGGAGGCATCATGCCGGGTTTATACTCGGTTGAATCGACAGACAACGGTTCAACATTGCCATCGGAATCAACCCTTGCAATCAGCGACTGAAGGGCAAACTCACGAGCCGCTGCTGTTTCGGGCAAAGTTGCACCATTGTAGAATCCGTTACCCCCATATGTGCCACCAACTACTGTGTCGCTCATCGAAAGTCTATATTTTGTATCGCCTGCAAGTTCGGGTGTTGACACAACCACTCCACCCGACTTCAGAGTACGGGGAAGTTTGTACGACAACAGAGTGTTACCTGAGGCGTCGGAGAGGTTTACATATTTGCCACGCTGCAACTCCACTCCGCTCCATGCAACAGCGTGTTGCGTTGTCTGCTTGTTGCGCGGCAGATTGGGAGCAAGCCCCATCATTCCACCGATGGAAACAAGTGTTCCGCCTTTCATGCAGAAGTTTGCATCAAAATCGCAGTCGATACCCTGCTCGGGGCTGCCCGAGCCGTTGGCTACCACAAGTCCACCATTGATGGTTATCCCGTAGTTGCTGTCGATGCCATCGTTGTTGGCAGAGTAGGCATAGAGTCGGCCACCGTTCACTATGATGTTGCCACCCGAATTAAGTGCATCATCGGTTGCATAGACATAAACATCGGCATCGCCGCCAATGACAATATCGTTCTTCGATTCAAGTCCCTCGCAACGTTCACCCTTGCCAAAGACAAGAATCTCCAATTTTCCGCCATTGATGGATATTACACTGTCACATTTGACACCCTTGGCCGAAGAATGTGCATCGGGCAATGTAGGATGCTGAACATCTTCGCCATAGTTTCTGACAAGCAACAGACCGCCATCCATCTGCATTTTTCCATTGCAGTTTATACCCTTGCCGGCAGTGGCACGGTTCTCAAGGTTGAGATAACCGCCTGCCATATACATGGATTTTCCGCATTTGACGCAGGAGTTCGAGCTATAATCAGCCTTTTTGGGCGAGAATGTAACATTTCCCTCTGTCAGCACAGCCAACGAACCATCGATGACATATACAGAGCCTTTGGCATTGAAGCCGCGTGAGGCATCGCCCTGTGTCTTTACAGATACATAACCGTCGTACATATAGATATTTGCAGCCTGAACGCCATCGCCCTTCTGACCCACCGAGGTCAGCTGAGTGGTGCCTCCGAGGAAAAGCACATTACCCTTTTTCGATTTTATGGCATCCTTTGTTGAATTTATCTTCAACAAGCCCTTTACAACAGCCACTCCACCATCAGAAGAGAGCGCGTCGCGCACCGAGTTTTCGACAGAGAGCATGGGACCATCCACTATCAGACGACCACCGCTGTAGAGCGCATAGCGACGTTTGCCATTGATGGCAAGTTTACCGCTGCCACACAACACAATGTCGCCGGTTGACATGATAGCCGCTGCTGTTTTTACAGTATCGGCACCGGCTGCCGAAGGTCGGTCTACAAGGAAATTGGAGCTCTTTTCGGCAACTTTCAGATATGCCACACCACGCGAAGAGATTGCCACAGGCGCACCTTTGCGCGACGAAAGTGCAACATCGTCGAGGGTAACAAGCAGCGAACTGTCGCTGACAACGGAGAAGCTGCCATCTTCGCTGCGACCTGAGAGACGGAACTCCACTCCACCGACAGCTGAAGTAAAATGCACAGACTTGCCATCAGTTGCCACGGTGACACCATCGGGAAGCGACGAATATTTAACAGCACCTTTGTCGAAAGTGACATCAACAAGAGAGTTGTAATCCTCGCTATCCAATGTATATTTTTTGTCCAGCACAGGAGGAGTGGTCGGAATAGTGTCAAACACATTCATTCTCACAAGAGGTGCTGCACTTCTGTCGGCACAAGCCGTAAACAGAAGCAGTGACACCAACAGTGTAAAGAAATATCTCATAAGATAATTATTTTAGAAAAGACGAAATTCACATGTTCCATAGAACATACAAATCCCGTCTTTCCATTTTTTATTTTTGATTTTTTAAAAATTATTTTGCCGAGAGCATTTCGTCCATCGAAGCGGCAGCCTTGCGTCCATCACCCATGGCAAGAATAACTGTTGCACCGCCACGAACAATGTCGCCACCTGCAAAGATGGTAGGAATCGACGACTGCATCTTCTCGTTTACGGCAATGGTATTCTTGCGTCCAAGTTCAAGACCCTCGACAGATGTAGGCACCAAGGGGTTGGGCGACACACCTACGCTGACAACAGCTGTGTCGATGTCGATAGTCTCGATGGCACCCTCGATGGGTACAGGTGAACGACGTCCCGAAGCATCGGGCTCGCCAAGCTCCATTTTCTGAAGAACAATCTGCTTAACACAACCATTCTCGTCGGCAATATATTCGATGGGGTTGTGAAGAGTAAGGAACTCTACACCCTCTTCCTTGGCATGCTTAACCTCTTCGAGACGGGCAGGCATTTCAGCCTCGGAACGGCGGTAGATAATCATAGCCTTCTCAGCGCCCAGACGCAATGCTGTTCTTACAGAGTCCATGGCTGTGTTACCACCACCGACAACAGCCACTCGCTTGCCGATTCGCATGGGAGTATCGCTTTCGGGGTTAGAAGCATCCATCAGATTCACACGTGTCAGATACTCATTTGACGACATGATGTTGATGGAGTTCTCACCGGGAATATTCATAAAATTGGGCAATCCTGCACCTGAAGCCACAAATACACCTTTGTATCCATCGGCCTCGAGGTCGGCGATAGAAAGTGTCTTTCCAATGACGCAGTCCTTAACGAACTTCACGCCCATATCCTCGAGATTCTTTATCTCAACGTCGACAATAGCATTGGGCAGACGGAATTCGGGGATACCGTATTTGAGCACACCACCAATCTCGTGGAGAGCTTCGAATACAGTAACATCGTAACCCATCTTTGCCATGTCACCGGCGAACGACAGACCGGCAGGGCCTGAACCGACAACGGCAACCTTGATACCCTTGGCAGGAGCTACGACGGGAGCAGAAAGCTCGTTGTTCTCTCGCGCATAGTCGGCAGCGAAGCGCTCGAGGGAACCGATGGCAACAGCCTTCTTACCCATCTTCAGATGCATACACTTGGACTCGCACTGTTTCTCCTGAGGACATACGCGACCGCACACGGCAGGCAGTGAGCTTGTCATCTTGAGAACCATTGCAGCCTTGCCGAATTCGCCACGCTCAATATTCTTGATGAACGAAGGAATGTTGATGCTCACAGGGCAACCCTCCATACAGGTGGGGTTGGCACAGTCGAGACAACGCTGAGCCTCGGTAAGTGCCATTTCCTCGGTGAGTCCGCGGTTAACCTCCTCGCGCAGACTGCGTGCGCGATATTCAGGGTCGAGCTCGGGCATTACGCAACGTTCGATGTTGGTTCTGTCCTTAGCTTTTATCTTTGCGCGCAGAGCCACACGCCACTCGGCGTTTCTGTTGGTAAGCTCGCTCTCCTCGCTCTGAGCAGGATCAGCCTCGCAACCAACCACGCTGTTATATTTCTCTATCTCTTCGCGCTCCATGTCTTTGAAGGCTGCCAGACGCTTCAACATTCCGTCGAAGTCAACCTTGTGGCCATCAAATTCGGGACCGTCGACGCAAACGAATTTTGTCTTTCCGTCAACAGTTACACGACATGCACCGCACATACCAGTTCCGTCCACCATGATGGTGTTGAGAGAAACCTCGGTAGGAATTTCATATTTCTTGGTAAGCAGGCAGACAAATTTCATCATCACCGCAGGACCGATAGCGAAACACTTGTCAACCTTTTCGCGTTTGATTACACGCTCAACGCCCTCGGTAACAAGACCTTTGTCGCCATAAGAGCCGTCGTCTGTCATGATGATAACCTCGTCAGACACAGCACGAACCTCCTCTTCGAGGATGATAAGTTCTTTTGAACGTCCGGCAAGTACAGAGATAACTCTGTTTCCTGCTTTTTTCAATGCAGTTGCAATAGGAAGCATAGGTGCTACACCTACACCACCGCCGGCACATATTACAGTTCCATGGTTCTCGATGTGTGTAGGCTGACCCAAAGGACCTACTACGTCGAGAATCTCGTCGCCTTCGTTAAGTTCGCACAAACGTGTAGAGCTGAGTCCCACACGCTGAACAACAAGAGTGATTGTACCCTCTGTTGCATCAGATGCAGCAATAGTCAAGGGAATACGTTCACCTTTTTCGGCTATTCTGACAATAACGAAATTGCCGGCACGACAAGCACGTGCAATAAGAGGAGCCTCGACACGCAGACGGAATACATTCTGCGAAAACTGCTCTTTTGAAATTATCTTGTACATTGTTCTATTCTGTATTAATTCGTTAGTCAATTATTTCGAAACCGCAGTAGGGAACAAGTGCCTTGGGAATTCTGATACCCTCGGGAGTCTGATTGTTCTCAAGAATTGCTGCTACTATACGGGGGAGTGCCAACGCCGAGCCGTTGAGTGTGTGACAGAGTTCTGTCTTCTTGTCGGCATTGCGATAGCGGCACTTCAGACGGTTAGCCTGATAAGATTCGAAGTTAGAAACCGAGCTAACCTCGAGCCAACGCTCCTGCGCAGCTGAATATACCTCAAAGTCGAAAGTGATTGATGAGGTAAAGCTCATGTCACCACCGCAAAGACGGAGTATTCTGTAAGGGAGTTCAAGTTTCTTCACCAGATTCTCGACGTGGTCAATCATTTCGTCGAGTGACTGATAAGAGTGTTCGGGAGTGTCAATGCGTACAATCTCTACCTTGTTGAACTGGTGCAGACGGTTAAGACCACGAACATCCTTGCCGTATGAACCTGCCTCGCGACGGAAACATGCCGAATATGCACAGTTCTTGATGGGCAATGACTTTTCGTCAATGATAACATCGCGGTAGATATTTGTTACAGGAACCTCAGCAGTGGGAATCAGATAGTAGTCGTCCAGTTTACAGTGATACATCTGTCCCTCTTTGTCGGGCAACTGGCCAGTACCATAACCTGAAGCCTCGTTAACCACGTAAGGAGGTTCAATTTCGAGGTAACCTGCATCACGAGCCTCGTCGAGGAAGAAGTTAATCAACGCACGCTGCAAACGGGCACCTTTACCCTTGTATACGGGGAAACCTGCACCTGTTATTTTCACACCAAGTTCGAAGTCGATAAGGTCATATTTCTTTGCCAAATCCCAGTGAGGAAGAGCACAATCGCCAAGATTGGGCTTAACACCACCCTCGCGCTCAACCACATTGTCCTCTGCACCGTAACCTTCGGGCACTGAATCGTTGGGAAGATTGGGGATAGTATAAAGAATCTCCTGAATTTTAGATGCAGCCTCTTCCATTGCAGCCTCCAACGCCTTGGATTTCTCCTTGAGGTCGGCAACCTGCTTTTTCACCTCTTCGGCCTCGGCAATATTCTTCTCCTTCATCAACTGGCCAATCTTTGCTGCAAGCTGCTTGCTCTGCTGCAAAGTTGCATCCAATTCGCCCTGTGAGGCACGACGCACCTTGTCTAATTCCAAAACCTGGTCAATAGTCTCTTTTGCATTCTTGAAATGCTTCTTTTCCAACCCTTTCAACACCTTTTCTGTCTCCTGGGTAATAACTTTAAGCGTAAGCATTGTATATGTATTGTTTATTTTTATTTTATTTCTCTACAATTTGCAAAGATAGTGAAAGCGAGTGAAATAAAGCAAACTTGTTTGCAATTTATTTTGTAACGAACGAATCCTATCTTATTAAAAGATAGTGAAAGCGAGTGAAATAAAGCAAACTTGTTTGTATTTATTTTCCAACGAGCGCATCCTATTCTTATTTATTGGTGTCCGGTAAACATATTT